>JAABUV010000015.1_pt1 | contig 236476 bp, 199 predicted proteins | sample 5559971 | NCBI WGS metagenome assembly JAABUV01 (sample SAMN10711881, study PRJNA513362) | rock metagenome | isolation source: Antarctica rocks | place: Antarctica: Victoria Land, Knobhead nord | collected 2015-12-19 | reverse complement strand
CGATGCCCGTTACAAACGGCACGGTGTAAAAGACATTCCACGCCGCCACCACATCGATCCGGCACGTCGAAGCCGTCACCGGAGTCACCGTCGTCAAGCTCGAAAACCACTTCGCACCAGCCCGTATCGTCTCAAACCGCCGGTTCGGCAGCAGGAAGTCGATCGTCGTCGTAATCGGCTCGCCATACACCCCCAGCAGCTTGTAAGGAGCAGAATTTGCGCTCGGCGCATGAGAGCTCATGCGGAATCCCTCCGGGATCGGCTCAAAATGCTTCACCTTCTCGTGGATCGATCCCTTCGACCGCCACCACCACGCCTGATGCACAAAGGGTCCATGCGCCGGATCCATCAAGCCGATAATCCCGTGATCCACATTGCACGGCAGATCCGCCTGGAGGTGCGCGCTCCTGTACCTCTCCGAAAACTTCGGCAGCTCCGGAACATCCCGCGGCACACGGCTCACCCGCCCCTCACCCGCCCCCGGAACATACACCCACAGGTAGCCATCCCTCTCTTCGCACGGAAACGCACTCGCATAAATTTTCGTCGCATCGAGCGTATCCAGGGGCGTCAGCGACGGGATCTCCGTACACTGTCCCGAACACGGCTCGAACCTCCACCCGTGGTACTTGCATTGAACCGTCTCCCCATCGAACCACCCCGCCGACAACGGAATCCCCCGATGCGGACACAGGTCCCGCAGCGCAAACACCGCTCCATCCTTCTTCCGTCCCAGCAGCATCGAAACTCCAAGCAGCAGCGCCGTCGCCGTCTTCCCCCGCACCAGCCCTTCCGCCCGCATCGCCGGATACCAATCGCCGAAGATCAGCTCCGTCGCCGGTCCAGTCCCGCTCCCTGCGATCTCCTTCAACCTGCCCTCCACGGACGCTCTCCGGCCCAGACGCCCTTCACACCAGATGATAGCCGCGCTGGTTCGGTCCTTGCCGGCGGCTACTCCCCCAAACCCGCCCGCCGTTACTCTGGAACCTGACATGGCAGCCACCCTCCCCCCCAGCGCCTATCGCGACAAGAGCGGCTATCTCCCCAGTCTTGACGGCTGGCGCTCCTTCGCCATCGGCGTTCTGCTCACGCACGATCTCGTCCGGCACATCGGCCCCCTCAGCACATCCTTCCTCCATCGTTTCGGCGGCTACGGGGTCCATCTCTTTTTCGCGATCAGCGGCATCCTGATCTGTACCCGCCTCCTCGAAGAAGAGGCCATCGTCGGCCGCATCGATCTCAAGGGCTTCTACACCCGCCGCATCCTTAGAATTCAGCCCGCCGCCCTCGTCTATCTCACGGCCGTCTCTCTGCTGACCCTGCTGGGCTGGATTCACGAGCACTGGCGCTACCTCCTCGGCGCAGTCTTTCTCTACCGCAACTATCTTTGGGACGGAAATTCCGACCACGCCATCGCCAACGGGTTCTTCACCGGCCACTTCTGGTCGCTTGCCGTTGAGGAACACTTCTACATCCTGCTCTCCTTCTTGCTCGTAGGGGTCGCCCGGCGCTGGCGGCTCCGCATGATGACTTTCCTCGTTCTTCTGCTCAGCTTCTGGCAGCACTACAGCCCGCACAACCCACACCTCTACATCTCTGGCATCACCGACCGGCACACGCAGCAGGTCCTCAACCTCCTCCTCATCCCCTCTATCTTCGCCGTGCTTCTGCAGCGCCCGCGCATCCGCGCCCTTGCTCTCCAATGGCTGCGTCCCTGGTCCACCAGCCTCGCCGCCATCTGCATCTACGGGGCCATCTACACCGCCAACCGATTCTTCTTCTATCCCCACATGCACCGCCTCGTCTATTCGAGCCGCCCCGACTTTATGGTCGCGCTCGCCCCCTTCCTCATCATCAGCACCATGCTTCACCCTGGCAGCTGGAGCACCCGCATCTCGAGCTCCCCATCTTCCGCTACCTCGGCAAGTGGTCGTACAGCCTCTATCTCTGGCACGTTCTTTTCTTCTTCCGCGAGCTCTGGCCAGCCTCCCTGCAACCCCCGTCCAGCCCTCTCTCCTTCGTCAACACTGCTCCCTGGAAGTACATCTTCAGCCTCCTCTTCGCCGTACTCAGCTTCTACCTCGTCGAGAAGCCGCTCATGCGCCTTGGCCACCGCCTCGCTCCACCCGCAACGCCGGGACGCGACGACATGATCCCCAATCCACAACCCCTGCCCGCCAAGGATGACCTGCGACTCGCAGAGCAAGCATGATCGTCCTTCGCCTCGCCCGTTCTCTATCCCGCAATCGCCTCGCGGTCCTCGCCCTCTGGATCCTCTTCTACGCCAGCTTCACCCTGGTCTCCCCGCCCCTCCTCGACGACGCCGACTCCGTCCACGCCGAGGTCGCCCGCGAGATGCTCCTCCGCCACGACTGGGTCACCCTCTACGCCAACGGCATCCGCTACCTCGAAAAAGCCCCCCTCCTCTATTGGTCCATGGCCGCCAGCATGCAACTCTTCGGCGTGGGCGCCGCCGCTGCCCGCCTCCCCCTCGCAATCACCGTCCTCGCCCTCGCCCTCGCCCTCGAGACCTTCGCCCGCCGCGCCTTCGATTCCACCCGCGCCGGCCTCTATGCCGCCCTCATCACCCTCTCCTCCTTCGGCATCTTCATCTTCACCCGCATCACCATCCCCGACGCCGCCGTCTGCCTCTGGATCACGCTCGCCGTCCTCTGCTACTGGCGCAACACCCAGCTCGCCGTCCCCAGCCGCCTCCTCTGCTACGGCTTCGCCCTCTGCTGCGCCCTCAACGTCCTCACCAAAGGCCTCATCGGCATCGTCTTCCCCATCGCCATCGTTCTCTTCCACCTCCTCGCCATCGACGGCCTCCGCAACACCCTCGCCAGCCTCCGCCGCCTCTATCCCGTTACCAGCATCGCCGTCTTCCTCGATATCGCCGCCCCCTGGCACCTCCTCGCCGCCCGCGCCAACCCCACCCAGGGCCATCCCGCCCCCATCACCTTCGCTCACGGCCACTGGCTCGTCCCCCTCCCCACCGACGGCAACGTCCACGGCTGGACCTGGTTCTACTTCGTCAACGAGCACCTCCTCCGCTACCTCAACCTCCGCGTCCCCCGCGACTACGACACCGTCCCCCTCCTCCTCTTCTACGGCCTCGTCTTCGTCTGGCTCATGCCCTGGAGCGCCTTCCTCCCTCACGCCCTCTCCACCATCCCCGTTCGCCAGACTCTTCGCCGTTGCCTCTCTTTCTGCCCTTCCGAGCAAAGCGAGGAACCTGCTTCCACCCGCCTCCAGCACCCACTCTCATCCCGACCCGCCACGCCCAACCCCCTTATCGCCCCTTCCGAGCCCGCACTTCCGTATTCCCTGTCCCCTGTTCCCTCCGCCTCAACAGTTCCCTCCGCCCCACCCCTCTCCCCCCTCGAAAGCACCCGCCTCCTCCTCGGCCTCTGGGCCGCCGTCCCCCTCCTCTTCTTCTCGCTCTCCACCCGGCAGGAGTACTACGTCCTCCCCGCCCTCCCCGCCCTCATCCTCCTCATCGCCGGCTGGTTAAAGGAGGAGACCGACGAAGCCGCAACCTACGTCGCCCCCAACCCCCGCCTCCGCTCCGGCCAACTTATCGCCCTCGTCCTCTTCGTCCTCGGCTCGGTCGCCTCTCTGGCCGCCGCCTTCTTCGCCCTCACCAGCCGCGCTCCCAACCCTAGCGCCGGCCTCGCCATCCTCCTCCGCCAGAACCCCGCCGACTACGCCCTCTCCTTCGGCCACTTCCTCGACCTCAACGCCCGCGCCATGGGAGCCTTCCGCGCGCCTCTGGTGCTCACCTCCATCGCCCTCTTCACCTCCACCCTCCTCTGCTGGCGCCTGCGCCGCGACTTCCGCCCCCACGCCGCCAACCTCGTCCTCGCCGCCGGCGCTTTCCTCTTCCTCATCGCCGCCCATCAGGGCCTGGGCATCTTCTCCCCCGTCCTCACCTCCCGGCAGCTCGCCGCCGCCGTCGAGCCCCAGCTCCGCCCACCCGGCTCCCGCTTCCCCGACCTCATCGTCATCAACGGCGAGTACGAGGCCGCCAGCACCCTCGGCTTCTACCTCCACCGAGACGACCTCCACCTCCTCAACGGCCGCTCCTCCAACCTCTGGTACGGCTCCTTCTTCCCCGACGCCCCCCACATCTTCGAGAACGACATCTCCATCCAGCTCCTCTGGACCGGCGACCGCCGCGTCTTCCTCTGGACCGAACCCAACCACGTCCCCAAGCTCCCCGGCGCCGCCTACCTCATCGCCGAATCCGGCGGCAAAGAGATCCTCTCCAACCAGCCCAACCCCTTCTAACCCATCCAATCTCCAGCACCCTGCCAACCTAGTCAGCCCAGACCTCGTTCATCCACCCCCCTTATCTCGATCGAAGCGCGCGGCACGTAGCGGAGAGACCCCTGTATTTGCCCCTGCCTTCGCCTGCACTTTTGCTAGTCATTCAGGACCCTGAGCGAAGTCGAAAGGGGGGGAACCTGCTTCTGCCTTGCCATCCCCTACCTTTGCTTGTCATTCAGGACCCTGAGCGAAGTCGAACGGGGGAGGATCTGCTTCTGCCTTGCCATCGCCTGTACCTTTTGCTTGTCATTCAGGAGCGCAGCGGAGCAATCTGCCTCTGTCCTTTGCCTGCCCTTTTGCTTGTCATTCAGGAGCGCAGGGGAGCAATCTGCTTCTGTCCTTTGCTTGCCCTTTGCTTGTCCATTCAGGAGCGCAGCGGAGGGAATCTGCTTCTGTCCTTTGCCTGCCCTTTTGCTTGTCATTCAGAAGCGAAGCGGAGGAATCTGCTTCTGTCCTTTGCCTGCACTTTTGCTTGTCATTCAGGACCCTGAGCGAAGTCGAACGGGCTGGGGCAGCACCCCAGGGTAGCTTACACGGAACTGAATCCCAACCATGAGAGGATTTCCCTATGAGCGATTTCATCCCCCAAGCAGGCCCAGTCAAGATAGGCGGCCTCGGCCGCAAAGCCCAGAAGCTCCAGTCCGCCCGCGAAAAAGCAGCGGAGGTCAAGACCGGCGCAAAGCCCCTCTCCGCATCCTCCCAGACTCCCTCTAAAGCAAAGGACTCCTTCGCCAACACCAAAAAAACCACCTTCCAGCGCAAAGCCGTCTAGCAAAGCAAGCGTTGTCCGCACTCCAGACGACCGTCTTCCAAAGCAGCCGCCGCGAGAAGTCGATGCTGGGCCAAGGACGCGTCACACCAGGGCACGGCTTCAGTCGTGCCCAAGCCAACTGAAAGTCCTTCACTCCTATTTGCGGGATCAAGTGCGCACGCTGTTGCAGCAAAGTCCTAAGAATTTAGTTGACACGCCAGCCATGTTGATCCTATGGTCCTAAGTAATTAGGAGATCTGCTTGAAAAAGTCAGACAAGGTCGGCCTGACAAAACTCGAACTCAGGATCATGCAGGTGATCTGGAAGTTCGGCGATAGCACCGTCACTTCGGTGCAGGAAAAGCTCGAGCCGGCGCTCGCATACACGACCGTCCAGACCATGCTCAACATCCTCGAGCGGAAGGGCAAACTTCGACGCACCTTGCAGGGTCGCGCCTACGTGTACAGCCCGACCCTGACCGAAGCCAAGGCACTCGGTCAAGGGGTGCGTGACCTCATCGATCGCATGTTCGGCGGCTCAACCGAAGAGCTCGTCATGAGCTTGCTCCAAAACCACCAGATCGATGCCGACACGCTTGCGGAACTGACGAAGAAATTCGAAAAGGAAGCTGGTGACCTGTGAGCAGCGTCGAATCGTTCCTTCTTGCCTACGTTCTCAACTCCCTTTGGCAGGTTCCGCTCCTGTTTGCCTCTGCATGGATCGTGGCGCGAGCGGCGCGAGCCACCGGCCCTGCGCTGGAGCATCGCATCTGGGTGAGCGCATTGCTGCTCCAGGCTCTGCTTCCGGCATGCTCTGTTTCGCCGTTCGCCTGGCTTCGTGAGCTCTGGAACCATCGCGCAGGTCTCCCCGGCAAACAACAGGTCTCCGTCGTAATTGGTCCCGGAACTGGAGCCGGCGCGCTTCACCTTCCGGCCCACCTGCAATCCACCGTCGTCACCATCTACCTCGTCACCACCATCTACTTTCTCGCAAGACTCCTTTGGAGAGGCTCCAGACTCTCCAAGCTGCGGCGCCGATCTCGGCCACTCCCGCTCACCGGCGAAGCTGCTCTGTGCTGGAGCCGATGCTGTGACCGGTTTGGCGTTCACCACGCCACACTGGCTGCCGCGTCACAACTCTTCGGCCCCGTCACCTTAGGTATCCGCCGCAAGCTCGTGCTTCTGCCCACCCGCATGGTCACCGACCTCCCCATAGAGGACCTGCGCACCGTCATCGCGCACGAGTTCGCTCACATGCACCGGCAAGATTTCGCCAAGAACCTCCTCTACGAAGTGCTCGCTCTGCCAGTGAGCTATCACCCTCTGTTCTGGCTCACCCGGGAGCACGTCCTCGAAAGCCGTGAGATGGTCTGCGACCGCATGGCTGCAGAGATCTCTGGCAGAAAGGAATACGCACACTCCCTCCTTCGGTTGGCGTCCCTGCTTCTAGGCGGAGCCTCAGCCACGACATCTCACGCCATCGGGATCTTCGATGCCAACAAGTTTGAAAGGAGACTTATGAAGCTGACAGAGAAACAGGAAGAGATTCGGGGGGTGCGGCGGGTGGCCACCATGACGGCGTGCCTCGTCTTCGGCGTGGCGACCTGCTGCTCCGCTCTGGCGCTGCACGTCCATGTCGGTGCGGACTCGCGAAGCAACGCAAAGGCCTCGTCGGCATCGCCCTCCCGGCTCAAGGTCGACGCCGGCACGATGGCAGGCACCGTTCTCACGCGAGTCCACCCGATCTACCCCGAGGCGGCGAAGAAGGCGAAGATTCAAGGTCCGGTCGTGCTCCACGCCATCGTCGGAAAGGACGGATCCGTCCAAAACCTCACGGTGGTCTCTGGACCGCCAGAGCTTCAACCATCGACGCTGGATGCCGTGCGCCAATGGACCTACAAGCCGTTCCTCCTCAACGGCGATCCGGTCGAGGTCGAGACCACCGTGACCGTAACGTACTCGCTCCAGCCTTGACCCAGCGGCAGGTGAAGGGGCGTGCTTGTCGCTCGCCCCTTCCGAGCCGTTGCGCCGCTTGAACTCGCGCCAACCATCACACTCCCGCCAACTGCCACACCCGCACCGCGTTTTCACCACACATTCCAACCACAAATCCTGGTGCGCTAAACTAAGCAAGCAGGCGGCCGGACGATCGCTGCCGCCCTTCGCGCAAGCGATTGGGCGGGGGAGGAAAGTCCGAACTCCAAAGGGCAGTGTGCCGGATAACGTCCGGGACTGCCGCCCCAAGGCGGCAGGACGGCCAGTGCAACAGAAAGCAAACCGCCAAGCTCGGCGCGCAAGCGACGAGAAGGTAAGGGTGAAAGGGTGCGGTAAGAGCGCACCGCGACCGGCGTAAGTCGGTCGGCACGGTAAACCCCACACGGAGCAAGACCAAATAGGCAGGGATCGATCCGCTCCTCTTCAGGCGGGTCGAAGCGCACCGGCCCGGTACGCCCAGGCGAAGAGATCTACCGAGCGCAAGCGCGGGGAAGCCGAAACCTGCGGGTAGGTTGCTCGAGCGGCCCAGCAATGCGCCGCCTAGAGGAATGATCGTCTAAAACAGAATTCGGCTTACGGGCCGTCTGCAAACCCCCGGCCCCGGTGATCCCAAAAGATCCCGGGGCCAACTTACACCGCCCGCGCCCTTGCCCTCTCTCACATTCCGAGCACAGCGAGGGACCTGCTTCTCGCCCACAAACCCATCCGCAAGCCCCCGCTCTACGCGTCTTGTCGGGTCACCCAAAACGGTGTCAAGCAGCAACCCCGCTCATCCCCTCTGAGGACGGCGCGAACCGAGTGGCGTAGTTGGTCCCCAGACCCATTAAAATGGATACAGAAGGAAATCACCATAACCTCACCATCTGAGCCTTGTCGTTGGGAATGAAGACTTTACCAGCAACCCAAATAGATTGAAGACTTTGCGAGTCACCCTTTTGCTATGTGACGCAAACAAGGAACTTGGAAGAGGATACCGGGGGGGAGTACCCCCTTACCGCACCGCCGCCATAGCCGCCCGAAACAGCCCCTCGAACCCCTCCGCCACCGTCGGGTCCTTCTCCACCGCCGTCTCGATCGCCCGCTGCGCCACTGCCCGCGCGTACCCCAGGTTCACCAGCGCCGAAAGCGCATCCTCCCCCGCCGGTCCAAACCGCCGCCCGGCCCCCGCCGTCTCCGGAATCGCCGCCGCCAGATCGTCCAGCTTGTCTTTCAACTCCAGCACCACCCGCTCCGCCGTCTTCTTCCCGATCCCCGGAATCCTCGTCAGCGTCGCATGATCCTGGGCCCGGATCGCCCCCACCAGGCGCTCCGTCGAAATCCCGCTCAGCACCGTAATCGCCAGCTTCGGCCCGATCCCCGAGATCGTCAGCAGCCGCTCGAACATCCGCTTCTCCTGCCGCTCCGCAAACCCGAACAGCGCGATCTGGTCCTCCCGCACATGCGTGTACACATGCAGCGAGACCTCCGCCCCCTCCCTCGGCAGCGCCGAAAACGTCGACACCGAGATCGTCACGTCATAGCCCACACCTCCACACCCGATCACCGTCTGATTCGGATGCTTTTCGAGGACCAGGCCACGCAAATGGGCAATCATGCTGATCGAAGTGTACCCGCCCATCCCCGCGCGCGGTCCCGAATAGGGAGGCCCCCCACCCTCTCCAGCAACGGTTTCCTCTGAACGGAACGCCGATCCTCCTTCGGCTGACGGTCTGGGTCAAGTATCTGCTTCCCGCGCCCAAGCGCAGTTCCTCGATCTGCTGCTTTGGCCTTTCACATGCTCCTCCAATGGCATAAGGAGCAGTCACTGTCCTGATTTGACACTGCTCCTCAGGTCCGCCCGGCCCTGCCGATACATGCAGCAACTTGAACGGAGCGTTTCCCCCAATGAGCACACACTCCCTGCACACCTCTTCTGCCCTGATGAAGCGCCTCGCCTACTCCCTGGCATCCCTCTGCGCCGCCGCCCTTCTCCTTCTTCTTCCGCAGACCCAGCACGCCCTTCCGCTCTCCGCCCGTCCGGCCAATGTCGTCGCCATGCTCGTCCGCCCCGCCGCCCTGCTGCTCCCCGGCTCACGCGACTTCTGGCATACGGAGGGCAATCGCATCCTCGATGCGCATAATCAGTCCATCCGCATCTCCGGCGTGAACTGGAGCGGCTTCGAGACCCCGCAAGCCATTCCCGGCGGTCTCGACGCGCAAGACTACCGCGTCATCCTTCGCACCATCCAGGCGAACGGCTACAACACCGTACGCATCCCCTTCTCGAACGAGATGGTCGAGACCCCCACCGTCCCCAATCACATCCGCTTCTCGAACCCCAGTGGCCCCATCAACGCCGATCTTCGCAACCTCACTTCCCTCGAGATCCTCGACAACATCGTCGCCTACTCTGGCAAACTCGGCCTCAAGATCATCCTCGACAACCATCGCTCCGAAGCCGGTTCCAGTGCTCAGGAGAGCGGCCTCTGGTACACCCCGCGATTCCCCGAGTCCGCCTGGATCGAAGATTGGACCGCCCTCGCCCGCCGCTACAGCAACACCTCCACCGTCATCGGCATGGACCTCCGCAACGAGCCCCACAACGCAGACAAAGGCGGCTCCTGCTGGGATTGCGGCGGCCTCACGGACTGGCACCAAGCCGCCGGACGCGCCGGTGACGCCATCCTCGCCGTCAACCCGCGCCTCCTCATCTTCGTCGCAGGCGTCGATACCTACGCCGGGGACACCTACTGGTGGGGCGGCAACCTCGAAGGCGTCCGCCGCTCGCCCGTCCGCCTCTCCGTCCCCAACCGCCTCGTCTACTCCGCCCACGAGTACGGCCCCACCGAGTACGCTCAACCCTGGTTCAATACCGCCACCAGCCCCGCCACCCTGGCCGGCCTCTGGCGTCGCCATTGGGCCTACATCAGCGAAGCCGGAATCGCCCCCGTCTGGATCGGCGAGTTCGGCACCTCCAACAGCGACGCGGACGTCCAGAGCTCAACACCCGGCTCCGAAGGCCAATGGTTTACCAGCCTCGTCGAGTTCTTCGGCAGCCACCCCGCCCTCGGCTGGACCTACTGGGGCGTCAACGGCGAAGACCGCTACGGCCTCCTCGACATCGCCTACTCCAGCCAGCCAGCTAACCAGCTCAAGGCCGAAGCTCTCGCGAATATCAGCAGCAGCGGCGTTTCCAGCCGGACTCCTGCCTTCGCTGCGGCAATCCCCACGCCGATGCCGCCGACCTACCCCACCCTCCCCACCACCTTCAGCCAGCCCTCCGCGGCAGCGGAGGCCGCGTCCTACACTCACCCCACCACCCAGCCTTCTTTCTCGACCGAATCGCATCGCCAGCCCACAGCCGTAACTCACTCCCACCCCAGCGAGTCCCGGAGCTCGACCACTTCCAGCGTACAAAGTTCCATCACTGCCAGCATCCATCAGGCCGTCAGCACCGCAAACCTAAACCTCGCGGAGGACCTCGATACGGCAGCTCGCTAGCCTCGTTCGCCTCTGGCCTTCGTCTCGCTGTCGCCCGTGCCTCCGTGCAAGTCAGCCCTGTGTGCGCTCAAATCGCATTTCTGTTCTCATGGAGGACGCCGCAACTCCCAACGGAACTGCCGCCGCACCGGAGACCCAACACCCACGGAGACCCACAATGGACCGCCGATCCTTCCTGTTCGCCGCTGGCAGCGCCTGCCTCCTGCCCGGCTCTTCCGCCTTCGCCGCCCGCGGCACAGAGGCTGCGAATGACGTATCCGCTATTCCCTCCCGAACCCCACTTCAGAGCTTTGACTACCGCGGCGTCCGCCTGCTCGATAGCCGCTTCCAGCAGCAGGTTCAGCAGACCCGCGAGCTCTACATCAACATGTCGAATGATGACATCCTAAAAGGCTTCCGCCGAGCTGCCGGCCTCCCCGCCCCCGGCAATGACATGCGCGGCTGGTGCCGCCACAACTGCGGCGCCACCTTCGGCCAGTGGATCAGCGGCATGGCCCGTCTCAGCTGCGCCACCGGCGACGCCGCCATGCGCTCTAAAGCCATCCTCCTCACCACCGAGTGGGAGAAGACCCTCGCTCCCGACGGCAACCCCCGCATGGACACCTATGGCTGGGAGAAGGTGGCCTGCGGGCTCGTCGACCTCGCCCTCTACGCCGGCTTCCCCCACGCCCTCGAGATCCTCGATCGCATCACCCTCTGGGCCTCGGCTCACTTCGACCGCTCGCGCTCACCCGCCACCGAAGCCGACCGCGACGGACGCCGTCCGCACGGTACGCTCGAGTGGTACACCCTCCCCGAAAACACCCTCCGCGCCTACGCCATCACCGGCAACAAGACCTTCCTCGACTTCGCCAACCTTTGGCTCTACCCCAGCTACTGGGACAAGTTCGCCGACACCACCCGGCCCGCCGGCGTTGAATACCTCCACTCCTACAGCCACATCAACACCTTCTGCGGCGCGGCCATGGCCTATGCCGTCACCGGCGACCCGCGCTACCTCCGCATCGTCCGCAACGCCTACGATTGGGCGCGCTCCACCCAGACCTACGCCTCCGGCGGCTACGGCCCCGGCGAGTGGAGCGTTCCCGCCGACGGCTCACTCGGCCGCGCCCTCGACCTCCGCCTCGACACCGCCGAGATCCCCTGCGGCTCCTGGGCCGGCTTCAAGCTCTCCCGCTATCTCATCGGCTTTACCGGCGAAGCCCGTTTCGGCGACTGGATCGAGACCCTCCTTTATAAGGGCATCGGCGCCGCTCTCCCCGTCCAGCCCGACGGCCGCTCCTTCTACTACGCCGACTACCGCGTCGGCATGGCCGCCAAGACCTTCTTCTGGGACGAGTGGGCCTGCTGCTCCGGCACCTACATCCAGACCGTCGCCGACTTCCACAACATCCTCTACTTCCACGACCACACCGGCCTCTACGTCAGCCTCGCCATCCCTTCCGAGGTCGAGTGGAAACACGCCGGACAGAACGTCCGCCTCACCCAGCAGACCACCTTCCCCGAAGCCGACACCACCACCCTCCGGCTTTCGCTCGATCGCCCCGCCCACCTCTCCCTCCACATCCGCATCCCGTCCTGGAGCCGCGACGCCACCGTCACCGTCAACGGTCAGCCCTTTCCCGCGAACTTCGAACCCAATCAGTGGGGCACCCTCAAGCGCACCTGGCAGCCCAACGACACCGTCGTCGTTCGCTTCCCCCTCCGCCCCCGCGTCCTCCCCTTCGACCCCCAGCACCCCAACCGCGTCGCGTTCCTGTATGGTCCGCTCCTCATGGCCCAGGACGCCCGCTTCTCCTTCCCCCTCCACGGCGACCCTGCCCTCCTTGCCGCACGCCTCGACCGGGTCCCCGGCAAACTCGAGCTCCAACTCGGCCCGGACGCCCCCTCCCGCCTCAACGAAGGCGGCCAAAAGATCACCCCCGCAAGCCTGGACGAGGGCGGCCAGAAGGTCGGCAATCTGCGCCCCTTCTCTACCTTCGGGGAGCGCGAGCCCTACCGGGCCTACTTCGATCTCGACAAGCCCCGCTTCCTCTAGGAGAGGATCGACCTATTCCATCTGCAACTGTTAAGTTCCGCAAACAGCCCTACTTCCCAATGCAAAAGCTCGAAAAAATCAGTCGCAGAATATCGTCCGTCGTCGTCGTCCCCGTCAGCTCATCCAGCGCCCGCAGCCCCCGGTGCAGATCCATTAGCACCACCTCATGCGGCAGCCCCGCCGCCACCGCCGCTCGCCCCTCCGCCAACGCGCCCACGGCCTCGCTCACTGCCCGGTGCTGCCGTAGATTCGTCAGCATCCCTCCCTCCCGCACCGGCCCCGTCCCGCGAACCGTTTCTAGGATCGCCAATCGCAGCTCCGCCACCCCCTCCCCGCTCTTCGTCGAAGTCACAACCACCTCCACCCGCCCCCTCTTTGCGGTCTCCAACCCCGCAGCCTCTGCCCCCTTCGCAAACAAGTCGCTCTTGTTCAACGCCATCAACAATCGGCCCCCACTCCCGCCTGCGTCCCTACTTCCAGCACCGCCTGCCCCGCCAAGAATCGCCAGATCCTCCCCATCCAAAGCCGCCGTTCCGTCCACCACCAGCAGAACCACATCCGCATCTGCCATCGCCTGCCTCGACCTCGCGATCCCCATCACCTCCGCCTCCTCGAGCGTTCCCGCCCCCGGCCCCTGCATCCGCAAACCGGCCGTGTCGATCAGTTCCACCGGCACCCCCTCGATCGCAATCATCTCCGTCACCAGATCCCGCGTCGTCCCCGGAGCCGCCGTCACAATCGCCCGCTCCCGCTCCACCAGCGCGTTGAACAGCGACGACTTCCCCGCATTCGGTCGGCCCACAATCGCCAGCCGAAACCCCTCCCGCACCACACGTCCATACCCATAGCTCCGCTCCAGTCTCGCCAGGGGAGCCATCACCGCTGAAATCCTCTCCATTACCTCCGCCCGCGGCAGCACATCGATATCGTCCTCCGCGAAGTCGATCCCAGCCTCCATCGTCGCGATCAGCCCCACCAGCATCTCCTTCGTCGGCAGCACCTCCCGCGACACCGCGCCCCCCATCTGGCTCGCCGCCGTCCTCGCCTGATGCAGCGTCGTCGATTGGATCAGGTCGTTCACCGCCTCCGCCTGGGTCAGGTCCAGCCTCCCCGACAGAAACGCCCTCTGCGTAAACTCCCCCGGCTCCGCCAGCGTTCCGCCTCCCGCCAGGCAGCCGCGCAAAATAGCCTCCAGCACCACCGGCGATCCATGTGCCGCCACCTCCACCACATCCTCCCCCGTGTACGATCGCGGCCCCGCGAAGTACGTCACCACCACCTCGTCGAGCACCTTGCCCGAATCGTCCCTCCCCTCCCCCACCCTCCCCCTCTCCCCCCCGGACACGTCCAGCAGGTACCCGAACTGCGCCCTCCCCGGCTCCATCGGCCCCCTGAGCCGAAGCATCGGCGCCGCGATCTCCCGCGCCCTCGGTCCCGACATCCGAACCACCCCAATGCCCCCCCGGCCGGGAGCCGTTGCAATCGCGACAATCGTCTCTCGCTCCGCCGTCATCACAACCCGCCGCACCCGCCCACAGAACCCTCGCCAAGCCCTACTAAGTACTCGCCAAGCCCTGCTCAGTATAGGAGCCACCCGTCCTGCCCACCTCTGGAGATCCAGCTTTGGAGAAGCAGCTTTCCCTTCACCCCCGCAAAGCTTTGCCATCGACCCGCCCGCCACCCTCGCGAATCCCACGCATTCTCACATTGCGCATGGCGTCCAAATTGCTCCTAAGAATCGCACCCGGAGCCCATAGCAAACGCTTCGGCGTAACCACATCCTTCTTCCACCTCCAAGTGCCGTACAGGAGGGTTCTCACGGCGAACTCTGTGCCGGACACATCCCTGGGTGCACGCAGCACCTCCCGGAACCAAGTCCCGTCCCCGGAACAGCCACATACCGAACAGCCCTCTCCAGCAACCTGGGCGGGTACCCATCAGCCGCACTATTTTTTGAACAGTTTCGATCACGCACTCGGGCCCCCGCCGAACAGGCAGCCTCCGCTCCCATCGGATCGGACATTCGCCCACACGGTTTCTCGCCCCACCCGTGATCGCAAAGATCCGGCGTTCCAACGAGCGCGCCGGTGTAAGCGCAGAGTGCATTGGCGAAGGCAGCTGCAAAGCGTCTTCGCCTTTTTCTGCGCTCCGCCTTGGCGCTTCAACACAGAGGGGCCCTATCCCTGGGACGAAACCGCCGTCTCACTTTCCACGTGTCCCCGCGAAGCCTGTCTCCCCGGAGCCTCCGTCATCAGGTTGTTCGCCGTCCCGCCCCGCAGGCCCGCCAGGATCTGCGTCTGAAAGTCGTTCGCCGCTCCCGGATTGTTCGGTAGAAAGATCGTGTTCGTCCCGCCCCGCGTCCCAATATCCCGCAGCGTGTCGAAGTACTGCGTCAGCAGCACCAGCGCCATCACATCGTCTGCCGTCGATCCCGGAACCGTCTCCCGAAAATGCTCGATCGACGCCCGCAACCCATCGATAATCGCCTGCCGCTCCGCCGCGATTCCCTGCCCCTGCAGCGCCTTCGATTGCGCCTCCGCCTCCGCCTGCTTCACCTTCAGAATCTTGTCCGCCTCGCCCCTCGCCTGCGCCGCCACCTGCGCCCGCTGCGCCGCGTTGATGTCGTTCATCGCCGCCTTCACCTTCACGTCCGGGATGATGTCCGTCACCAGCGCCGTCAGGATGTTGAAGCCGAAGCCCGACATGATCAGATCCAGCTCCACCTTCACCGCTACCGAGATCCCCGACTGCTGCTCAAACGTCTCATCCAGCGTCAGCTTCGGCACATGCCCCAGGATCGAATTGAACACAAAACTTTCAATCTGCTTCTGCGGCGAGCTCAACCGGTAAAACGCGTCGAAGATCTTGTCATCCAGCACCTGGTACTGCACGCTCACCGGGATCTGCACGAACACGTTGTCCCGCGTCTTTGTCTCCACCGAGAACTGCGCCTGCTTCACCTGCAGATCGACAAAAAACACCCGCTCCGCAAAGGGCACCAGCACATGCAGCCCCGGCCGCGTAATCCGGTCGAACTTTCCAAACCGCTCGACCACTCCCGCCGTCGCGGTCCTAACCGTGTACAGGGTCTTGGCGATCATCACAAGCGCCGCAATAATCACAATCGCAATCCCAACCACAAAGGCTGATGAAACGGGTTCCATACTGAGCGGCCTCTCCGCTGAGCAAGCATACGCCCACCCCGTTTCACTGCCCCGAATGACCCGAAGTTCCCTTACTCAACTCCGCAGCCACCGACCTCGCCCCAACCTCTAATCAACGTCCAGCCCCTCGCACACCCGTTCGCATGCCCAGCCGAGCGCTTCCGTCTTCCTGTTCCTGATTCAAAAATCTCTGGCCTTCATCCTCAAGCCGGCGTACCTCTGCGACGCCTTCCCAAAGCAATGCACCACGCTTGCGAAACCCTGACATCGACTGACACCAACCTCCCTCCCGTCTCGCGCAATACGCCCGTAGGAACAAATCTGCACTTGATCGTCGCAACCATCCGGTCCGCGCAGCTCCGGATCATCACCACCAATCCGCCCGGAGGATCTTATGTGGTAGGTCTGAAGGAATCGGCCTCGCCCCGTAACCCACCGGAGACCGCCGGTCAATCCGCCGCCCATGACCAGTAGAAAGGAAGACAGAGTGGCATTGCGTTCTCGACCGGAGTCACACGTATCGGGTGGCCCATCCTTTCATAGCCTCATCGCGATAGGGTGGTTATCGGGCAAAGCCCGACCGCCTTCCCCACATCACCTAAACCCGCTTTAGCATCTCCTCCACCGTCTCTCCCAGCACCGGATGCACCATCGCCGACGCAATCTCCCCGAGCGGTTCCAGCACAAATCGCCTCTCATGCATCGCCGGATGCGGCAACGTCAGTTCCGCCGTAGACACCACCTGGTCTCCATACAGCAGCAGGTCGAGATCGATCACCCTCGGCCCCTTCACCACCCCCGGCTCCCGAACCCGTCCCATCCCACTTTCAACCCCCAGCAGACCCCTCATCAACTCCACCGGCCCCATCTCGGTTCGCAGCAGCACGGCCCCATTCAGAAACCTCGGCTGCTCCACTGTTCCAACCGGGGCCGTGTCATGGAACCCCGAGACCGCGACAACCTGCCCGAGCTCTCCCAATCGCCGGGTCGCCTCTCCGAGGTTCCCCTCCCGGTCCCCAAACCGCGACGTCATATTCGACCCCAGCGCGATCGCCGCGACCGGGTCTTCCGCACCCCCCCTCTTTGTCAAGCCCGCTTTGTAAACACGCATCGGCCCACGCTTTCACCACGCTTTTGCCACCCAAGGACCACGCATTCACCACGATTTGCCGCTCGTCTGCTGTGTCTAATCTGCGACGCCAAGGTTTTTGACGATAAATCTACGCCACCGCCGAGGAAATCTCTGCCGGCTGCCCCATCGCCGTCCCATCTCGTCCCCGCGATATCTCCCACGCCGAACGGTCCCGCATAAGTCGTTTCACCAGAGCAGTATGCATTGCATGGCCAGCCCTCTCCGCGACTACCCGGCCCTCGATCCGCCTCCCCGCCAGCGCCAGATCTCCGATTAGGTCCAACACCTTATGCCGCACGAACTCATCCGGAAACCGCAGTGGCCCATTCTGGATCCTGCCCGCGCTCACAATAATCGCGCACTCATCCGACACCCCCCGAATGAGGCCCATGTTTCGCAGCATCGGCTCGTCTTCCTTGAACCCGAACGTCCGGGCCGGAGCGATCAGGCGCGCATAATCTTCCTCCAGTACGCCCACAAACCTCGCCTTCCCGATCGGCTGCGGAAAATCGATCTCGTAGTCAATGCTGTACCCCGTCCCCGGGTACAAACCGATAAACTTCGTCCCGTCCCGCACCTCAACGTCCTTCAGAATGCGGAGAAATTCCCGCCGTCGCCTTTGCTGCTTCAGGCCCACACTGTCAAAACAAAGCACATAGGGCAGGGCGCTTCCATCCAAGATCGGTATCTCCAGGTTATCGACCTCGATGATTACGTTGTCGACACCCATCCCGATCAGCGCCGACAACAGGTGCTCGGTTGTCGAGATCAACACACTCTGCCGCATCAGGCTGGTCGCATAACTCACCTTGGCCACATTGCGGCCAATCGCGGGAATCTCGAAGTTATCCAGATCTGTCCTGCGAAAGACGATACCCGACCCGGCAGGCGCAGGCAGAAGCCGCATGTGGACCTCGGCCCCACTATGCAGACCGACGCCCTCAAACTCGACCGGCGCGCCGATGGTGAGTTCAAACTGGGGTTGCACGCGATCCTCCCGACTCGGTAGTTACATTACATTTGGAAGGACACGCTTAGGCGTGTCGATTTGACCACTAAAGCACCACGCGACCGCCACACGCAACGGTACACTCACCCCATGAATCCAGCTTCTCTCCTCGCTTCAGCAAACTCGCAAACCGCCTGGATTGAGGAACATCTGCGAGATCTTGTGCTCGCGGAGTCGCCCTCGGAAGACCGCGATGCCGTCAATGCCGCCAGCGCCCTCGTCGAGGGCTGGGCCGTCGCCTTGGGAGCGGTGTCTAACCGCAACAAAGGAAACGACTTCGGGGATATCGTGGAGCTCTCCTTCGGCACTGGCCCAGCATCCCTCCTCGTACTCGGCCACCTCGACACCGTATGGCCCAAAAAGACCCTCGAGAGCATGCCCTGGAAGGTCGAAAATGGACGCTTCTGGGGGCCCGGCGTACTGGATATGAAGGCGGGTGTGGTCATGGCACTGGCAGCCTCCTCATTGCTGAAAAAAAGCCGCTTGGCTCACTCTTTCAAGCTGCTTCTGAACAGTGAGGAGGAGGTCGGAAGCCCTGTTTCGCGGGCTTTTACGGAGCATCTGGCCTTGGGTTCGAAAGCCGTGCTGGTCCTAGAGCCCGCACAGAGCCTGGCCTACAAGACCTCCCGCAAGGGAGTCGGACACTATGTTATTGAGGTGAGAGGAGTTGCTTCACACAGCGGCGTGGACTTCGAGCACGGTCATTCCGCCATTCGAGAGCTGGCGCGGGTCATTCAGACCACCTCGAACTTCACGGATCCGGGTAAAAACCGCACGGTGAACTGTGGTGTTATCTCTGGTGGAACACGGTCAAACGTGGTGGCCGAATATGCCCGTTGCGAGGTCGACGTGCGCGTCGCAAGCGCGGCAGACGCCCGGATCGTCGACGCTCTCTTCCGGAGCCTCAAACCACTCAACCCCCATTGCCTTCTTACACTTACGGGCGGAATCAATCGTCCCCCGATGGAGAGATCCGAAGGCACGGTGAGGCTGTTCAAAATGGCGCAGGACCTGGCGGCGGAGATGGGCTTCGAGCTCGACGAGGCTGCCACAGGCGGTGGCTCCGACGGAAACTTCACCGCCGCCCTCGGTATACCAACCCTCGATGGAATGGGTGCCGTGGGAGCGGGAGCACATGCCGCCCACGAGCATGTTGTGATCGAACACATCGCGCCCCGTACGGCATTGCTCGCAGCGATGATCGCCAGCCTAAGCTAAACGCAATGAGGTCTACAACTTGGCTCTGTTCCGCCTCGCTGTGGCGCTGGCCTCGGCGATGAGGGCAACGGTTCGCGCGATGGGCAAACCGACGATGTTGAAGTAATCCCCCTCGATCCGAGGGATCCAGCGCGCGGCGTAGCCCTGTATCCCGTAGGCACCCGCCTTGTCGAGTGGCTCCCGCGTGGCGAGATAGTGAACGAGCTCAGACTCTTCAATAATGTTGAACGTAACGTGTGTGATCTCGACGTCGGCAAACGATTCCGTAGCCGTGATCGCGGCGAGCCCCGTGAGCACCTGGTGGGTGCGACCGGAGAGAAGCTCGAGCATACGCCGTGCGTCGGCCTGATCTCTTGGCTTACCGAGAAGCTCGCCCTGGCATAGAACACAGGTGTCGGCACCAAGGATGACGAGAGAATCCTCCTCTGTACGCGTGGAAGAGAGATCCGCCTTGCGCTTTGCCCAGACCGCTTGGGCCTTCGCTTCGGCTAACCGGAGGACAAACGTCGCGGCATCTTCGTTTGGCTCGGGAATCTCAGGAACGTCGGCCGCCTCCACGGTGAACAGCAGACCTGCCTGGGTAAGGAGCTCGCGGCGACGGGGAGAGGCAGAGGCAAGGATAAGCATTCAGGCTTGGACGCCTCCGACCGTGATTCTGGCCTGCATAGTGTGAGCCGATTTTGGCGATAGCGTGATGGTGTTCACGCCAGCGTTTGCAGTTTCGACACAGAGCATCTCGTGCCACTCCTCGGGCCCGAGATCTGGCATCTCCCGCCAAGGGTTAAAGACGACGGTCGTCTCCGAGTTGGTCTTGGTGTTGGTGAGAGAGCGGCGGGCGAGATGGTCGTGGATGACGCAGGTGGCGGAGGTATTTGCATAGACCCGGTCCGTCGCTCCAGTGAACGTCAGAGGTGCATGGGACGCGGGTTTCTCGCGCATGCCGTCCGTTTTATCGAGAAAGGCGGTGGACTCGAGACCAGTGACCGAGACTTCATGGATGTCCGCGACGGCGAAGTAGGTGTGAAGCGCTTCTTCGAAGGTAAGCGGGGTCTCCGCGTCGTTCGCGACGGTGAGTTGCAGGCTGAGGCTGCGGCCGATGGTGATCTGGTAGGCGAGCCGAAAGTGGTCGAATCCAAGGTCGTGGCTGAGCTGGGTTGGGCCAAGAGTAAGAGTGAGGTGGAGATCGCCGCCAGAGAGCGCGGCAAAGGCGACCGTCCAGGGCTCAAGGCGAGCGAAGCCATGCGGTGGACCGGGCTTTCCATCGTGACGGTCCGTATTTCGATCCACTGCAAACCACGGAAAGGCAATTGGAACCCCGCCGCGGATAGGTTTGCCCGGAGCGAGGTCCGTTTTTCGGCTGAGATAGAGGACCGGAGCCTGACCTGTGGGCTGCCAGTGCGTGAGGTGGGCGCCTTGGAGGTAAACGGTCGCGTTGGCTTCCCGAGTGGTGATCTCTGCACGGATGAGCCCGTGCGCCTCTTCGAAGCGAAGTATTTCTGGAATGGCGAAGTGATGGTTGAGAGTGGCGAGGTCCATGACCTACCCAGTGTATGCGGGTGAGAGGTCCGGATGCTCGGGAACGATGGCCGTGGCTCGGATGAGGAACAGATGAGGCATGCTCCGTCACGCTGGCGATCGGGCCGTTATGCTTGAGGAATCATGTTTCGTTGCTGGCGTCGACTATCGGCCGGTTTGCTGTTCTGTGGGGTACTCACAGCGGACCGAGCGACTCTTGCGACGGAGGTTAGGATCTCTGGGAAGGCATTGGAGCGCACGTTGAGAGCGCAGCTATTTGCCGGGCCAGAGGGCCGTTATTACATGAAAGGCGACCCGACGTCAGCCTGTTATGTGTACGCCTCCGATCCGCGAATCTCGTTCCAGGGCGATCGCATCCTGGTCCAGGTGAAGACCAAGGCGAAGCTGGGGACAGCGCTGCACGGAAGCTGCCTGGGCGTTGGTCTTTCGGATGTAGCGGAGGTCTCGCTGGTACCCGATGCCGAGGGAGAAACGATTGGGTTTCGGGACGCGCGCATTGAGCGCACCAGCGAGAATCGCGAGCTGAACTTCCTTATGGCCCCGTTTCTCAAGAACAAGCTGCCGGGGCAGTTGAAGGTAAATGCGGCGGAGCTGATGCGAAAGGTGTTGAGCGGATCAGCGGAGAAGACAGGCTACGCACTGACCTTGAGCTCATTGAAGCTGCACTCGCTGATGGTGCAGGGAGCGGCGCTGGTGTTGGATGTAGACAGCAATCTGATGGTCGACTGACCGCGAACTGTCCGGAATCGTTCCGCGGCTCGAACCCATCGAATGAGCGAGGGTGCCGCCTATCAGGCACAACTAAGGGGGATAGTGGCGCGATACTAGTAAGGTGCAGGTTGCGATGCCGTTTCTGCCGGGACCCGAGCGGAACGAACTTACGCAAGCGGTTGAAGGCCTGATGCAAGGAGACAGGTTATGTCCGTCGAAAGCACGATCCAGCTGATTCGAATTCGCCAGGAAGCCGGTGCGTCTGAGGCGTCGGGTTCCGCACTGAGTGTTTGCAATTCCGGTCTCGCGGAAGGGCCATGGGTCTTCGACGCGCAGTCGCCGAGCTATGGTCCGGGTGCATCGATGGGAGACTTCCTGCCAGCGGGATCACCGCGGCAGGGTGAGTTGCCTGAGAGATATCGCAAGGCGTCAGCGGAGGAGTTGGACCGGAGAATTCGGAGCGCAAAGGAAGCGCTCGGGGAGAGCGCGATCGTTCTCGGACATTTCTATCAGCGCGATGAGGTGATTCAGTATGCGGACTTTGTCGGGGACTCGTTCCAGCTGGCCCAGGCGGTGAGATCGCAGCCGGCGGCAAAGGCGATCATTTTCTGCGGCGTTCACTTCATGGCGGAGACAGCGGACATGCTCTCAGGACCCGACCAGGCGGTGATCCTGCCGAACTTGGCGGCGGGCTGCTCGATGGCCGACATGGCCGACATCGATTCGGTGATGGAGTGCTGGGAGCAGATGGAGGAGATCTACGGAACGGCGCCGGACGCGGGGGGGCGCGTTCCGGTGATTCCGGTGACGTATATGAACTCGTCGGCTGCGCTGAAGGGCTTCTGCGGGGAGCATGGCGGAATTGTTTGCACGTCCTCGAATGCCGCGGTGGTGCTGAAGTGGGCCTTTGAGCGCGGACAACGGGTGCTGTTCTTTCCCGACCAGCACCTTGGGCGTAATACGGCGAAGGCAATGGGCATTGTGCAGAAACACATGCCGATATGGTATCCGCGGAAGGCACTTGGAGGAAACGATGCCAAGTCACTGCGTGATGCGCGCGTGATTCTTTGGCATGGGTTCTGCTCGGTGCACAAGCGATTTACGAGAGGACAGATTGAGGCGGCGCGGGCCAAGTACCCGGGAGTGCGCGTCATTGTGCATCCGGAGTGCCCGATGGAGATTGTGGATGCCGCCGACGAGGCAGGATCGACGGATTACATCGTGAGGGCGATTGCGGCGGCCCCGGCCGGACAGGTCTTTGCCATCGGAACGGAGATCAACCTGGTGCAGAGGCTGGCGCGCCAGCATCCGGAGCACACCATCTTCTGCCTTGATCCGGTGATCTGTCCGTGCTCGACCATGTACCGGATTCATCCGGGATACCTGGCCTGGGTTCTGGAGGCGCTGGTGCGAGGCGAGGTGCTGAACCGGATCGTCGTTCCGGATGCGGTGGCGGCGCCTGCACGCGTGGCGCTGGAGCGGATGCTGGCATCGAAGCCGGTGGCTGCCGCGGGACACACGGCATGAGCCACGTGATCGTCGTCGGCAGCGGAATCGCGGGGTTGATTGGGGCGCTTGAGACGAGTCAAAGACACGCAGTCACACTGGTCACGAAGTCGAAGCTCTCGGAAGGAAACACCCGATACGCGCAGGGCGGGATTGCGGCGGCAATGTTTGAGGACGACAGCGTCGCGGAGCATATGGCGGATACGTTGCGGGCGGGCGCGGGCCTGTGCCGCCTGTCCTCGGTTGAGGTACTCTGCTCGGAAGGGCCAGAGCGGATCCGCGATCTGATCAAGCTGGGGGTTGGGTTCGATCGCTCCAACGGTGAGTTGGCTCGTGGTCTGGAGGCGGCGCACTCGCGGCCGCGGGTTTTGCACGCCGGGGGTGACGCGACCGGGCTGGCGATCGAGACGGCGCTGGTGCGGGCTGTGCGGGGGGCGAGGATCGACGTGCTGGAGCACACGTTTGCGCGTGACCTGGTGCTCGAGAACGGGCGGGTGCGTGGGTTGGAGATCCTGGACGCGGGAGGCCAGCACCGCGCGATGGACGCAGATGCGGTGGTGCTGGCGAGTGGGGGAGCGGGGCAGCTCTACAAACACACTACAAACCCGAATGTGGCGACCGGGGACGGAGTCGCGCTTGCTTTGCGGGCGCGGGCGCAGATCGCGGACGTGGAATTTTACCAGTTTCATCCGACGGCACTGGCCGTACCGGGGAACTTCCTGATCTCGGAGGCTGTTCGCGGCGATGGTGCGGTGCTTCTTGACCTGGATGGCCACCGCTTCATGGCGGAGGTTGATCCGAGGGCGGAGCTGGCTCCAAGGGACGTCGTTGCGCGTGGCATCGCGGCGCAGATGGCGAAGCAGGGTGGCAGACCGGTGCTTCTGGATGCGACGAGGTTGGGTGCACGGTTCCTGGCGGAGCGGTTCCCGACGATCGATGCGGCATGCCGAAGCCGTGGGCTGAATTGGGGGACCGAGCCGATCCCGGTGACGCCGGCGGCGCATTACTGGATGGGCGGGGTGCGAACGGATGAGTGGGGGCGGACCTCAGTGCAAGGGTTGTTCGCGGTCGGCGAGGTGGCCTGCACGGGCGTGCACGGGGCGAATCGGCTGGCGTCGAACTCGTTGCTGGAGAGCCTGGTCTTTGCGTGGCGATGCGCGCATCTGCTGCTGACGGAGGGGTGCCCGGGGGATTCGAGTGATGGGAAAGGCAATTGGTCTTCGCCCATATTCGACGGGGCCGATGTGCAACCGGTTGAGATTGAGGACTCGATCGGCACGTCGCCGGTTGAGCGTGGGGAGTTGCAGCAGCTGATGTGGGACGCAGCGGGAATACATCGCGATGGGGAGGGGTTGCGCGGCGCGATGGCCCAGCTTGGCCGATGGAAGGTGGCTGGCCATAGCGTAAGCGACTATGAGACGGCCAACCTGCTTACTCTGGCGCGGGCCGTCGTGGATGCGGCACTGGCGCGATGTGAGTCGAGGGGAGCGCACTTCCGGCGGGATTACCCGGAACAGGTCGAGAGCTTTCGCCATCAGCTGGTGTTCGCGAGAAGGGTTCCGGTCGCGTGCTGACGTCACTGGCTGCGAGCAGCATCGACAGCGTGGTGCGAATGGCGCTGCTCGAGGATGCGCCGTGGGGTGATCTGACCTCGCAGACGCTGATCCCGGCATCGGCGCGCATATCGGCGGAGCTGGTGGCGCGCGAGCCTGGCGTGTTGAGCGGAGCGGATGTGTTTGCGGCGGCGATGCGGAATACGGATGTGGAGATCGTGACGACATTTATGGTCACGGATGGAGAGAGATTTGCGAAAGACGATGTGCTGGCGAAGGTGAGCGGTCCGGCCCGGGCGGTGCTGCAGGCGGAGCGGGTGGCGCTGAACTTCGTGCAGCGGATGTCGGGCATCGCAACGCTGACGGCTCGTTATGTCGCTGAGGTGGCCGGGACCAAGGCGCGCATTGTCGATACAAGGAAGACGACGCCAGGGCTGCGGTTGCTGGAGCGATACGCGGTGCGTTGCGGCGGCGGGCACAACCATCGGTTCTCCCTTTCAGATGCAGTGATGGCGAAGGACAATCATCTGGCGATTCTGCTGGCGGGTGGCGGGCGGACGCTGACGGAAGCATTGCGCGAGGTGAGATCCACGTTGCCGCACACAACTCATCTGGAGGTGGAGGTCGACCGGCCGGATCAGATCGAGACGGTGCTGGCTGCGGGTGTGGGCACGATCATGCTGGACAACTTCTCCGTGGAGGCGCTGCGTGCCGGTGTCGCGACCGTCGCAGGAAGAGCACTCGTCGAGGCAAGTGGATCGGTGACGCTTGAGAGCGTGGGCGGGATTGCGCGCACCGGGGTGGACATCATCTCGGTCGGTGCGTTGACGCATAGCGTGCGCTCACTGGATCTGGGGCTCGATGTCACGGTTGGGGGCCTGCCGTGATCTACCTCGACGCGGCGGCGACCACACCGGTGCGGCGCGAGGTGCTAGAGGCGATGTGGCCCTATCTGACAGGGGAGTTCGGAAATCCATCCAGTCATCACTCGGTAGGAGAGGCGGCGGCGCGAGCTCTATCCGGGGCTCGGGCGACGGTGGCGACGGTGCTGGGATGCCGGGCGAGTGAGGTGGTCTTCACCTCGGGCGGGACAGAGGCGGACAACCTAGCGGTGAAGGGGATTTCGCTGGCCACGCCGCGCGGACGGCATGTCGTCACGTCGCTCATCGAGCATGAGGCTGTGCTGGAGTCGTGCGAGTACATGCGGCGGCGGCATGGGTTTGAGATCACCTATTTGCCAGTGGATGAGTTCGGGCGGGTGAGCGCCGCGGAGGCCAGGCGGGCAATCCGGCCGGAGACGACGCTGTGCTCGGTGATGCTGGCGAACAATGAGGTGGGGACGATCGAACCGGTCGCGGAGATTGCCGCGGTTGCGAAGGAGTTGGGAGTGCCGATGCATACAGATGCGGTGCAGGCGGCGGGCGTGCTGGATCTCGATGTGCGTGCGTTGGGGGTCGATGCGCTGAGCATCTCGGGGCACAAGGTGGGGGCGCCGAAGGGAGTTGGAGCGCTGTTCTTGCGGGGGCGGGTGGCTGCCGAGCCGGTACTGCATGGCGGCGGGCAGGAGCGGGGGCGGCGCTCGGGGACTGAGAATGTGGCGGGGGCCGTGGGACTGGCGATGGCGTTGCGGCTGGCGGAGGACTCGCGGGGGGAGCGGGCTCTGCGGTTGACCACGCTTCGAAATGACCTGATTCGCGGGGTGCTGGCGGAGGTTCCTGGTGCGGTGTTGACGGGTGATCCGGTACGCCGGCTGCCGGGGTGTGCTTCGTTCTGTTTTCCGGGGACGAGTGGGGAGGCGGTGCTGCTGCAGATGGAGCAGCGCGGGATTGTGTGCTCGAGCGGGTCGGCGTGTGCGGCAGGTAGCGATCGGCCGTCGCATGTGCTACTGGCGATGGGGATTGCACCGGAGGTGGCGCAGACAGCGGTGCGGTTTACCTTGAGCGATGCGACCACGGCGGATCAGGTGGCGGAGGTGGTGCGCAGCGTGCGGGAGAGTTGCGAAGCAGTACGAGGAATTGCGCGGTGTCCTGATGTTGTATAGCCCGAGCCTTCAGCCCTGACCTTTCTTTTTGCTTCGAGACCTGGGGCTTCGCCCCAGGCTGGTATGGAAACGGGCGTTTGGCCCTGGATCCCGATGCTCGATAGCAACAGGAGACTGATTTAGCTGAAAGCAGAGGCAGAAGCAGATTTCCCATCTGACGAGAAGCAGAAGAACAACGGCCTCCAGTTCAGCCCCGGCCCGTCTTTTTGGTCTTGCCGTTTCACCTCCTGCACCCCCGCCGTCATCTCGACCGAAGCGCGCAGCGCGGTTAGAAGGAGAGGCGGGCTCCGAACTGGAACTGGCGGGGGTCGTAGGAGGCGGTCTCCTGACCTGCGTTGGTGTAGAGCAGATTGACGTCGAGGGTGTTGTTCTTGTTGATCAGATTGAAGGCATCCGCGGTGATCTGCAGAGCGAAGTCGTGTGAGAAGTTGAAGGCGCGCGCGATGCGGAGATCGGTGAAGACGGTGTAGGGGCGGATGCCGGTATTGCGGGCGAGTGAGCCGTTATAGCTGCCGCTTGCTGCGTTGGTGGGGGCATCGACGTAGCAGGGCAGGTTGAGGTAGCCGGTAGGCGAGAACCTGGACGCGACGGGCGCGGCGCCGCAGCCCGTGGGGCCGCTGTTGGCGGTGACTGCGTTAGGGCGGTCGGTGAGGGGATCGAAGTCGAAGTTGGTGTCGGCGCCGGTGACGATGTTGAAGGGGCGACCGGAGGAGATCTCGATGATGGGGGCAACGGTAAATCCGGAGAAGACGTCGGGAAGGAAGCCGCTGCCGGAGACGCGGCCGGAGTTGTAGACGCCGGAGAGGACGAGGCGATGGCGCTGGTCGAAGGCGGAGGTGGCGCGCTCTGCATTCGGGGTGAAGTTGTTCTGGGGCGCGTCCGCGGTCGAGACAACATCGGTGGAATCGTCGATGGCGTGGGACCAGGTGTAGGAGACCAGGAACTCATAGTTTGTGGAGAAGCGTTTTTTGAGATTGATGGACAGGCCGTTGTAGCTGGAGGTGCCGGTGGTGAGGTTGGGGCTCATGTCGCCGAAGGGAACGGGGACGCCAACGCCGAGACCCTGACTTGCGGCGATCTGGGTGGCGAGAGCGACACAACGTCCGGCACCGACGGCGGGGCTGGAGAGGAACTGAGCGAGCGAGGTATTGAGGCCAGAGCGGCGGAAGAAGTTGAGCAGCGGCGGAGCGACGTAAGGGCCGGCGGGGCCGGCGCCGCAGGGAACGGTTCCGGACGCGGTGGCGACCGTGAGCGGGTTCGAGGTGGGGCCGGCGACGGAGTTGATGTTGCCGCCGGGGAGGACGCTGGCGGTCCCGGCTTTGACGGCGGCGTTGGCGGCGCGCCAGTTGTTGACGAGCAGCGACGGATTGACCGGATTGACGTTGATGGGGCGATTGAGGTGACGGCCTCCGGTGTTGTTGAAGGCGACGTTGAGCGAGAGGTTGTGGCCGAGATCGCGCTCGATGCCGAAGGAGATCTGCTGGACGTAGGGAGTGTGGTAGTGAAGGTCGGCGGGAAGGCCGGAAGGAAGGATTGCCAGAGGTAAGCCGACTGCCAGAAAGCCCTGGTTGATGAAGACAGACGCGGAGTTATTTGCGTCGAAGCGCTGCTGGGAGGCGTCGTAGTTGAGGCCGGCGACGGGGAGGCAGTTGGGGTTCGGGAGCGAACCCTGAAAGGTGTTGGTGGCGTTCAGATTGAGCGGGCTGAAGGTGCTGGCGGCGGTGCAAGGGGAGCCGCCCGCCAGGATAACGAGGGGGACGGAGTTGGCGTTGAAGGTGGTGGATTGAGCTTCGAGGTTGCCGGGTGCGCGGTCGTAGAAGAGGCCGTAGTTGGCGCGGAGAACGGACTTGCCGGAGCCGGTGGGGTCGTAGGTGAGGCCGATCCGTGGAGCGACATTCTGATCCTGTAGGCGGATACCTTCACGAATGCCGTAGGCACGTTCGGCGGCATAGGTGTTGGCGTTGAGGGCGCCCTGGGTGGGAAGGCTTTCGACGTCGTAGCGGACGCCATAGTTGAAGGTGACATGGCCGCCGATGCGCCAGGAGTCTTCCAGAAAGGCGCCGAGCGTCTGGAGCGAGTATTTATAGCGGGTGATGCCGATACCCTGGACGAAGGACTGAGGGATGCCGAGGCCATAGGCCTGGACGGGAGAGAAGCCCGGGAGCCCGGCGAGCTGAGAGCTGATGTCGGTGGCGTTGAGGGCTGCGAAGGTGTAGTCGCCGCCGTCGTAGAGCTGGCCCTGTTTGATGTTGATGGGGATGTAGCGGAGGTCGATGCCCGCTTTCGCGGTGTGACCGCTGCGGCTGTAGGTGAAGTTGTCCTGGATCTGTGTCTGGTCTTCGATGCGATCGACAGTGGAGAAGGGGGTTTTGCCGAAGTAGGCGAAGCCAGGGATATTGACGGCAGTGGAGGTGCTCTGCGGGGCGTAGCGGATGGGATGCCTGGAGAACTGGATGCGGAGCTCGTTGACCTTGTTGGAGCTGATCAGAAGGGTGTGCTGGCCGAGGATGCCGAAGTCGTGAAAGGTCTGAATGGCGGTGCGGGAGAAGGAGTTCTCGCCGATGTTCTGGTTCGCCGCCGACTCCTGGATGCCAGTGATGTTGCTCGGACTGACGTTGGCACGTAGCAGCAGCTGTTGATTATTGGTCAACTTGTGGTCGAGCCGGAGGGAGTAGACCTCGGTCTTCTCGGAGATTGGGAAATTTCCGGACAAGGCGTTGAGCGGCTGGAAGGATGCGGGGGTTGCGGTACCAGAGGTGACGAAGTTGCTGGGGCCGATGGTGGTCGCTAGGAAGGCAGGGTTCTTGCCGGTGGTGGCGATTGCGGAGCTGGAGCCGACGAGGCTGACGTACTGCCGGATGCCGGGTGTGGTAGCAGGTACGGCGCCGAGAAACGCGGCCTGCTGAGGCGTGCCCTGGACGGTGAGGGAGCCGGCGGGTGCGCCGAAGAACCTGCTGACATCGATATTGGCGAGACCGAAGTTGTTGCGACCGATGACGGAGAAGCCGGTCTCCTGGCGGCGGGTGACCTCTGTTGCGAAGAAGTAGAAGGTCTTGTCGGGGAAGACGGCTCCGCCCACGGCAAAGCCGGCCTGAACGCGGGTGTATGCAGGCTGGTAGACGGTCGAGAACGGGTTGGTGGCCTGGATGTAGCGATTGCGGAGGAAGCCGAAGGCGCTGGCGTGGGTCTGGTTGGTGCCGGATTTGGTGACGATGTTGACGACACCGCCGGAGGCGCGGCCGTACTCGGCGTCGAAGCCGTTGGTGATGATCTGGAACTCCTGGACGGCATCCTGCGAGACGGTGGAGCGGGTGCCGCCAGAGATGTAGTCGCCGGCGTCAGCGCCATCGATGTTGATGGAGTTGGAGCGGGCGCGGGCTCCGCCGAAGTTGAGGCCACTGGTTGGAATTGCCCCGACGGATGGGGCGGCATCGCGGGCGATCTGCGAGTTGGTAAGGGTGAAGTTGATGTAGTTGCGGCCATTGATGGGGAGGTTGGTGATGCGGAGTTGGTCGACGGTGGTAGATTGCGAGCTGCGCTGGGTCTCGATGATGTCTGCGCCGGAGGTGACGGTGACGGTCTCACTGCCGCCGATGACGAGGGCAAGGGGAAGTTCGGCCTGCTGCCCCGTGGTGAGGACGACGTTCTGCTCCACAAGCTTGCTGAAGCGGGGTGAGCTGGCGGTGACGGTGTACGAGCCCGGAGGGAGGAGAAGGAGCTGATAGCTTCCCTGGCCGTCGCTGGTGGTCGTCCGGGAGAAGCCCTTGGACGGGTCAGTGATGGTGACGATGGCGTTGGGGACGACGGCGCCAACGGGATCGCGGACGACCCCGTTGAGCTGCGCGGTAGAGATGTTTTGTGTGGAGGCCAGGGTAGTGAGCAGGAAGAACGCGGCGGCGAGACAGAGGGGGAAGAGCCAGGGCTTGGGGATGAACATCGAGGTGGTGCTCCAGTGCGATGGACAGCCGATGCGCTTTCGCAGCGGATGTCTCCCGAATTTCTGCGACCCATCGTTCTACATGAATGGATATTCAGGCGCAAGAGGATTTCAGCCGCCGGGTGCCTTGCGCGACAAGAACGCGAACAGCGCCGAGGGTGCATCTCACTGGTTGGGTTGGCCTAAGCAAGACCAATGAGGGGTGATGTGTGATCGAGGCTGTGCTGTGCGATATTGACGGAACCCTGGTGCAGAGCAACTGGCTGCACGCGGCGGCGTGGAAGGATGCGTTTGCGGAGATGGGAATCGAGCTGGAGCTCGAGGAGCTACGGCGGCAGATCGGCAAGGGAGGCGATGAGCTGATTCCTGTGTTCGTGCCTTGGTGGCGCCGATCGGCGGTGCAAGAGCCGCTCAAGAAATACCGCAAGTTCCTGTTTCAGCAGGACTACCTGCATCAGGTGATGCCTCTGCCGAAGGTGCGGGAGTTTCTCTTGCGGCTCAAGGAGGCCGGGATCCGGCTGTCGCTGGCAAGTTCGGCGGATCGGGAGGACCTCGAGATTTACAAGAAGATCGCCCACATGGAGGACCTGATCGAGGAGAGCTCGTCGGCGGACGATACAGACCGCGCCAAGCCCAATCCGGACATCTTCGAGGCGACGTTGAAGAAGTTGGGCCTGCCCGCGAGCAAGGTGCTGGCGCTCGGAGACACACCCTACGACGCAGAGGCGGCCGGGAAGGCGGGGATTGCAACGGTTGGGGTGATGACGGGCGGGTGGTCGAAGGAGGAGCTGCTGGAGGCGGGCTGCATCGAGGTGTACGCGGATGTGGCGGAGTTGCTGGAGCGATTCGACGAGAGCGCCTTTATGCGCTAGGCGGTGGTGCCATGCAGAACCGCAGGTCCTTCGACTTCTGCGCTCAGAGATGACACGTGGGAGATGGGTTCGTTCTATGGGCCCCTGTCTCAGACAATGCGTTGGCCATACTTGCAGTGATTGAGGAGCGGGCATTGCGGGCAGCGGGGTTCGACGAAGGTACAGAGGGCCTGGCCGTGAATTTTGAACAGGGAATGGTGCTGGTCGAGCATCTCGGCGGTCCAGGTCGCGGGGCACCATGCGCATGAGAAGCTCCTCGGTTCGACGGGCGTCACCGGGCGGCGTAAGGCCCAGGCGATGCACGACGCGGAGGTGGTTTGCGTCGAGGGAGATGGCGCGGCGGCGGAGCGTAGAGAAGTTGACGATGGCCGCGGAGACCTGCGGGCCTACTCCCTCGAAGCCCTCCAGCCAAGCGCGGATCTTTTCGGTGCGATAGTTTGCGAGGAAATCCAGGGTGAGAGAGCCATAGCGGGCGGTGATCTGCTGCAGGGCGAGCTTGAGGCGCGGCGCTTTGATCTCGGGGAAGGTGACGACCTGGATGGTGTGCTCGATGTCGGCGAGGGGAGCGTCGCGGACGGCCTCCCAGTCTGTTCCAAAAGGGCCTGGGCCGAAGCGGGCCTCTAAATCGGCCATGACCTGATCGGAGGCAGGGCTCCTAGTGCGTGCGCTGAGGAGGGAGTAGACGAACTGCTTGAGCGGGTTCCAGGGAGTACGCGGTTCCGGCTGGCCGTAGTGTTCGCCGAGAACGCGGTGTAGGTGCGGAAGGCGGTCGGGATAGATGGGGGCGACGGGTGGCGGGATGTGCGCGCCGGGGAAGAGTGATTCAGTCATCTGTCATCGGTCATTTGCTGAGCATCGTGATGCGAGGGCTATCCGTTGCGAGTGATGCCGAGCCTGGGCCCGTGGGTATCGTAGATGCCCCAGGCCATGCGTGGGGTGTTGTGAGCGAGGCCGAGCTGGCCGTCTGGACCAATCAGGATAATACCGCCGTGGCCACCGAGGCGAGAGTGGAGGTAAGCGATCGCAGCGGCCGCGGCCTGCTGCGGGGTGGAGCCGGCGGCAACACGGTCGACGGCCCATTTGCCGAGGACGAGTTTCATGATGGGCTCGCCCCATCCGGTGAGCGAGACGGCGGCGGACTGGTTGTCGGCGTAGCACCCGCAACCGATGAGGGATGAGTCTCCGACGCGACCTGGCGCTTTCGAGAGCGTGCCACCGGTGCTGGTGGCGGCCGCGAGGTTGCCGTGGATATCCATGGCGACGGCGCCGACGGTGTCGTGCGAGTTGAGGGTGGGGTCGCCGGCCGGGGTGACGACATCCTCGATGGCTCTTTCGGCGGGTCCGTCGAGAGCACCCGGTCCGGCGACGGCGGTTTCGGCTGGCGGCGTGAACTCGGAGTTTCCGGAGGAGGTGGCGTCCGAGGAACCTTCGAGCTCGGCCTGTTGAAAGGTCATCAGGCGGTCGCGCTCCCGGGAGATGATGAGCTCCGTGTTGTCGATCAGTTGCATGCCGTGCTGGCGGGCGAATCTCTCAGCGCCCGTGCCCACAAAGTACACGTGCGGCGAGTGGTCGAGAACGAGACGGGCGGCCGCGATGGGGTTCCGGATGCGTTCGACGCAGGCTACTCCCCCGGTGCGGAGATTCTCACCGTTCATCAGGAGCGCATCCAACTGCACGCGGCCGTCGCGGGTGAGGAAGGATCCCCGGCCGGCGTCAAAGGTGTCGTCATCCTCCATGACGGTGACGGCGGCCTGCACGGCGTCGACGGAAGAGGCCCCCCGGTCTAGCTCGGCATAACCCGCGTGGAGGGCGGCGGCAATGCCGCGCTGGTGGAAAGCGACGGCATCGTCAGGCATAGCCCAGGCGCCACCGTGGATCAGAAGAGTTGGGGTCGTGCTCATTGCATCCTAAGTCTACGAGAGAAACTCTCGAGGAGGTCGCGCCGGTGCCTTCGAGCGTGATCGCGGCGATGCAATACGACGCGGAGCGGCAGGTGCTGATGATCGTGTATCGGAGCAACCGCGGTCGATATCGCTACTTCGATGTGCCATCGGGGGAATGGGAGGCGTTTCGGGCGGCGAAGTCGAAAGGAACTTACCTAAACGAGATTTTCAAGGAGCGCGGCTATCGCTACGAAAAGGTCCGTGAGGCTACGGATATTTAGCTGCTGCGAGAGCTCTTATGTGGTTACCAAGGCCGCCAGATCAGATCCGGGCAGGAGATGGTCTCCACAAGGAAGTTTTTCTTTGACAGGACGGTGGTTCCAAAGCGGCGTACCAGCATCGTCGGCAGGGTATTGCGGGCGGCGATCAGATCCACGACGCGGTCGGGAGGGAACGCAAGCCGCATGGAGTGTGGGGTGCCGCCTTCAAAGATAAGGGTCTGAGAACCTGCTGCGATCTCGTGCTCGATCAGGTACGAGCGCATGACGGTACTGAGAGAGAGATTCGAAAAGCGGGTCTGATTCATCTGCCAGTCGATCGATACGATGGCACGGTGGCGACGGCCGCCGATGATGCTGAGCCAGTCACCGGTGGCTGACTTGATCCCTGCCAATATTCCTCCAGGGACAGAGTTCGCGCTGCGAAATCGCCAGCGCGAGACGAAGTCCGGAGTCGGGTAAGAGCAGAGTCGGCTCAGCTGGACGAACTGATCTTCGGTGATCTGAGCATGCGGGACGAAGGCGCATTGCAACTCCTGTTCAACGCGGCGCCGGTAGTAGCGAAGGTTGCGCCGGGTGTGCGTGCCGAGGGTTGCGAGGGTAGCGTCGTAGCTGGCCGCGAGTGGAAAACGGCGCGTGAGCGTACGTTGGCGCGTGCTCCACATCCAGCCGCCCGCGGGTTTTGAGGTGAGGCGTGTAGATAAGAGTTGCCGGTCGAAGTCGGCGTCCTGGAGCGAGAGCACGATGAGGTGGGCTCCGAGGCGGAGAAGATACTCTGCCACGCGAAGGGCAACGGCAGAACGGATCGCCGCCGGAGCGAGAACATTGCGCTCGCCTGCATAGTCTTCCGTAACGAAGATGTTGAGGGGTTGGCGGGCGAACTGGTATTCGTGCAGCAGGACGGCCCCAAAGATGCTGGATGATCAAGAGCAGCGGTTGATGAGATTGGGCCCTCTGCAAGGAGGACCAACTGCGGGACCTTGCCGCCGGTATATGGCTGTGTGAGGAAGTAGCCGACGTAATCCGCCGCGCCCGGTTGGGAGCAACGGTCGGCTAACTCGACCAGTAAGGGCTGTACGGCGGTGATGGCGTCCACACCCCTGAGGACGATCGCGTGTGCGCCTGTGAGGGTGGAGGTGTTAGAGACCGCGCAAGAGTTGGGGGACATAGGCAAGGCTGCTGTAGGTGACGCACACGGTATGTAATTGCCCAGGAAGCTACCGGTGTGCGACGCTCGATGGCACGAGCTTGCGTCGCTCGGTTTCAAGGTAGGTATACCGGATTCGGTGGATGACAGTGATGGTGGAGAAGACGGCCAGAACCCAGAGCGCGGGGGCCATAACACCCCAGCGGTTGAAGAGGGCTCCGAGAATTATTAGGACGACGCGCTCGGGCCGCTCCATAAAGCCTACCTTGCAGGATCCGATGAGGGCTTCGGCGCGGGCACGGGTGTAACTAACCATTAGGGAGGCGGTCATGACGAAGGCAACCAGAACGACGTAGAAGAACCTGTTACCGCGCGCGTAGAAGACGAGCAGCCCGAAGAAGAGAGCGACATCGGAGTAGCGATCGATCACGGAATCGAAGAAGGCGCCGAAGATGGAGACCTTGTTTGTCTGGCGCGCGACACGACCGTCGACCATATCGAAGATACCCGCGCCGATGATGACAAGGCCGGCGTAGAGGAACATGCGATCGGCGTTGGAGGCCCGGGCGTAGCCGAAGAAGATCGCAGCTACGATATTGATGAGGAGCCCAATAAAAGTGAGCGTGTTCGGCGAGATACGCGAGAGGGCGAGACCGTTGACGATCTTTTGCAGCAGCCAACCGCTGCCTTTACCGAATGCGCTGGTCCAGGTCATGATGCTCGGCTTTTAGTGTAGCGCGGTGGATCGGCTCGCCATGTAATCGAAAGCTTCCGCCGATTGTCACGTGTTAGCTGCTGCCGAACGCATCGGCTGCTATTAGGTGTCGTGGATCGTGGCGAGCTTAAGGACCTCGAGTTCGCGCTTGCCGTTGGGTGTGACGACCGTGGCCACATCGCCGATCTCTCGTCCGACCAGCGAACGGCCGATGGGCGAAGTGGTGGAGATAAGACCCTTAGAGACGTCTGATTCTTCACTGGTGACGAGCTTGTAGGTAAGCTCTTCGTTCTTGGTCGAATCGAAGACGACCACAGTGGAGCCGAAGCCGACCTTGTTATGCGGGATGTTGGCGAGGTTTACCATGGCGAGCTCGCCCATGCGCTTTTTGAGCTGACCGAGCCGGGCATTCACAAAAACCTGCCGCTGCTTGGCCATGTGGTACTCGGCATTTTCGGAGAGGTCACCGAGGGCAACAGCCTTTTTGATCTCGGCGGGAAGCTCGGTCGTGAGCTCGTGTTCAAGCAGCGTGATCTCTTCCTGAAGCCTCTTTTTGATGTGATCGGGCATGGGACTCTCTTGCGATGCCGGCCAGTTCGCTCAATCGGCGCGAGGGCGGCGAGTGGGAGTGAAAAGAAGATTATACGGGGAACCCCCTCTCTGAAGGGGCGAGGAAAGAAGCGGGGCCCTACTGGGATGGATAAGGGAGCAGATCACCGGCTTTCACAGATCTGGCGGAGGCGGCAGAAGTCGAGGCTGCGAGGCGCTGAGGAAGGCTTCCAGTAGGAGCACGGCGGCGACCTGATCGATGATCTTTGTTCGCTCCTGGCGGCCGGCTTTGGTGCGTGGTGTTGGACGCGCGCGGTCGAGGACGGCGTGGGCTTCAGCGGTGGTGAGGCGCTCATCGAGGAGGTGGACGATGAGGGTGGGGTGCTGCGCTCGGAGCGCATCGGCGAAGGTTTTTGTCTTGAGAGCCTGGGGACTGAGGTCGCCAGAGGCATGGAGCGGGAGACCAATGACGAGGCCGGTAACCGAATGCTTGCGCAGCAGGCGGGCGATGGATTTGAGATCGGCCCGCAAGCTGGTTCGGTAGAGCGTGAAGAGGGGCTGGGCGGTAAAGCCGAGGGGATCAGAGAGGGCGAGGCCGATCCTGCGGTCTCCGACATCGAGGGCGAGGATACGAGATGGAGGCTCAGGACCGGTAGCCGCGGCTGAAGTTCGGGTCATTGGCGCTGCGGGTTCGGGAGGGTTTGCCACCTTCCCAGAGTATTCGCCGAGCAGCGGACGCGGGGGACCGAGGCAGCACCAAGACTTAGAATGGGTACTCCCCCATTGAGAGGGGTATGGGGTGACCTTGAAGACCTTCCGACTTTTGCTGGCGCTGATCGTGCTGCTGGCCGCGCTGACGGGTTACCTGTTCTTTATTCCCTACGGGCCGAACACGGAGACCTTTGTGGATATCCCCATGGGGACGGGCACGCCGCGGATTGCAGCACTGTTGGAGGAGCATGGCGCGATCCGAAGCCGGTACGCCTTCGATCTGCTGCGGCTGGTGAAAGGCGGGACCTTGCGCGCGGGAGAATACCGGTTCGACCACCCTGCGCCGATGTCGGAGGTGTATGCAAGGGTCGCGCGCGGGGATGTTTATACGCGGACACTGCTGATTGCACCTGGGTACAACATCTTCGACATTGCGCAGGCTGTGGAGCAGGCGGGCTTAGGAACGCGCGAGACTTTTCTGGCGGCGGAGCGCTCGCATACCGAGCTGATCCGTACGCGCAGCCCAGGCGCGACCTCGCTGGAGGGATTTCTGTTTCCGGATACGTACCGCTTCAGTCGCCATGCGGGAGCGGAGACGATGCTGGCAGCGATGGTGAAGCGGTGGGGGCGAGCTGTCGAGCAGTTAGAGCCGGAGACCTCGACCTGGACGCCCTATCTCAATAATGGGGAGCACCCGGAGAGCGGTGTCGACTGGAAGGACGTGGTGAGCATGGCATCGCTGATTGAAAAGGAGGTGGCCCAGCCTGACGAGCGCCCGCTGGTTGCCGGCGTGTTCGTCAACCGATTGAGGAAGGGAATGCCGCTGCAGACAGATCCGGCCGTGATCTATGCCGCACTGCTCTCTGGCCGGTATCGCGGGACCATCTACGCATCGGATCTGCAGTTTGACTCACCCTATAACACGTACCACCATACGGGGCTGCCACCCGGACCAATCTGCAACCCGGGAATGGCCTCGTTGCGAGCGGCTTTGGCGCCCACGAAATCCGATTATCTCTATTTTGTAAGCGACACGGCAGGGCACAGCCGGTTTGCTGCAACGATGGAGGAGCATGCGAAGAATGTCGGGGCGTACCGGAGGGCGCAGGGACGATAACTGCCGGTTGGGGGTTGTCTCTCTGCATACGTTTCGAGCCCTTCTGTGCGGCGGGACATCTAAACGACTTTCAATCACCTTGTGATGAGCCTCCGGGGTAAATACCCCGGCGGGTCGGAAAGATATACTGGGCTGCGTGTGTTGATGAGGAAAGCTGTTCCGTGTCTATTGTTTATGCTGGCTCCGGTGTTGACTGGATGTCTCACGCGCACGCACACGGTGCGAAGGACCCGGCCGGCAGCGGTTGTACAGAACGCGACGCTCGATCAGCTGGTGAACCGGATGAATGCGCAGTACGACGCGATCGGCACCTTGAACGCCTCGGTCGATATTGCAGCCAGTACCGGGGGGGCTCGCACAGGCGAGGTGAAGGAGCACACCAGTCTTCACGGGTACATCTTCATCCGCAAGCCTGAGGAGCTACGAGTTCTGCTGCAGTTGCCGGTGATCGGAAGCAAGGCGCTGGACATGGTGAGCGACGGCGAGAGTTTCAAGCTGCTGATTACAGCGCCGAAGGCCCGTGCGGTGGTGGGGGCCAACGAGGTCACGGAACCATCGGCGAACGGCCTTGAAAACCTGCGCCCGTTTGTCTTCTTCGATTCCCTGCTGGTGAAGAAACTGGGTCCCGAGCAGATCGTTTCGCTGACCCAGGATGTCCGGGTGATCGAGCCTGTGGACAAGAAGAAGGACCTGATTGAGGAACCAGATTATGACCTCGAGATCCTCGCGCAACCACATGGGCAGACGGTGCACACGGAACGCGTGGTGCATATAAGCCGAACGAATCTGCTGCCGTACCAGCAGGACATCTATGATGCTTCGGGGCGGATTGCGACGCGAGCCATCTACTCCGGATATCAGAGGCATGGGGATATTGAGTTCCCGACGGTCATCGTCATCACGCGCCCGCTGGACGAGTACAGCCTGACCCTCACGGTGACGAAGATCACCTTCAACGAAAAGCTCGAGGACGATCAGTTCGAGCTGAAGATCCCCGACAACGTCCCGGTGCAGCACGTGAAGTAGCTGCAGCGCTTCAGATTCCGGCGCGTGCTGCGTGGGTGCAGATTGCATCGTTGATCGACAGGGCAAGAGCCAGAGCGCGCCGGCCCTCTTCTCCAGAGACGACGGGAGTGGCTCTAGTCTGGATCGCATTTAGAAAGGACTCGATTTCAAGTCGAAGGGGCTCGCCGGGTTGAACGGGCACCTTGTTCAGGGAGAGCCCGGGAGTTGGGTGACCACCCTGCCGCAGGCCTTCGGCAAATGTCTCGGAGTGGGCGGGATCGGCATCTGCAGCGGCGGCAACGTCGATCAGGAGCAGGTCTTGCCGGGCAAAGTCGAGCGAGAGGTACTGGTGCGGCTGAAAGAAGCGCAGTTTGCGGACGCGCTCCGTACTGACGCGGCTCGCGGTGAAGTTTGCGATGCAGCCATTCTCGAATTCGAGCCGGACGTTGGCGATATCGACCTTGCGCGAGAGCACGGGGAGACCGACGGCGCGGATCTCGCGTACGGGCGAATCGACAAAGCTCAGAACGATATCGAGGTCGTGAATCATGAGATCGAGCACAACGTCGACATCGAGGGATCGTGGCGTAAAGATGCTGAGGCGGTGCGCTTCGAAAAACATCGGCCGGTGGAGATGCGCGCGGGCTGCCGCGACGGCTGGATTGAAGCGTTCGAGGTGCCCCGCCTGAAGGATGACGTTTCGCGAGCTTGCGATCGAGAGGATTCGGTCCGCATCCTGGATGGAAGCAGCGAGCGGCTTCTCGATCAGGCAAGGAACGCGGGCGGAGAGAAGGGGCTCAGCCGCGCTGGCGTGGTGCTGGGTAGGAACGCAGATGGAGGCGGCGCCGGGCGCTCCCATAGTTTCGATCGCCGCTGCTGTGGAAGGGAAAGTTTTGACGCCGAAATCGGCGGCTGCCCGGGAAAGCGCAGCCGGGTTCGGATCCACTGCGGCCACGAGTTCAATGGGAGCGCCGGCCGCGGCGAGTTCGGCGTAGACCCTGAGGTGATTCTGACCGAAGGCACCGACGCCCACCACGAAGATACGGATCGGCTGGTCCAGTGTCGCCACTACTTCACGGATGGCTGCGTTGAAGCGGATGCGGGAGCTTCCACGGCCTGGCGGCAGCGTGCATAGAGATCCAGCAGTTCAGAGACCTGGTCCTCGGTCTTACTGGACGAGGTAGCTCCGAAACCGGTGGCGCCGGGCGATTTGCTGCCCACGTGGGCAGCGGACGCGATGAACTTGAGCAGGTCGAGCGCGATATCTTCGGGGCGGCGCGCCGTGGGTAGGGAGTTGACTTCCATTCAATTCCTCGATTCTAGGGTCATGGTATCGGTCGCTGCGGGTGGGCGCAAATGGGTGCAGGTCTCACGGAACCAGTTGAGACTTAGCCTTCAACCCGCAAAGAATCTCATAAGGAATGGTGTGGGCGTACCGGGCGTGATCTTCCGCGGTTATTCCCTGGCCAAGCAGGACGACTTCGTCCCCTACGGCTGCTGCGGGAACGGCGCTGACATCGACAGTTGTGAGGTTCATGGAAATGCGCCCGACGATAGGTGCGCGCTGACCGTGGAGCATGACCCAGCCGCCTGGATGCATGTCGGTTCCTGAGAGTTCGCGGCGAAGGCCATCCGAATACCCGACTGGAAGGAGAGCGAGGCGCATGGGCCGGGACGCGGTAAACGTGGCGTTGTAGCCTATGCTGGCGCCAGCGGGGAGGTCGGTGACAGCGAGGATGCGGGACTTCCAGGTAAGCACCGGCTCAAGGTCAGGTTTAAGCGTGCTGCGCGCAGCGTCAAGCGGTAAAGAGTAGCCATAGAGAGCGATACCGGAGCGGACGAGCGATCGCGCATGGTGACGATCGGCGATCTGCTGCAGCCAGGGAAGGGAGTGACCCTCATCGATGGTCGAGGAGTTGCCCGCGTGGATCCAATCGAGACGAAGCCCCCTCTCCGCGATCTGTGCGAGGGCAGCCTCGAAGCGCTCCTGCTGAAGATTGGTGAGGGGAGAGCCAGAGATCTCCGCTGAAGCGAAGTGCGTCAGAACACCTTCGAGATGGAGCGCGGGCGCGGTGGAGAGGCGATCGAGAAAGCGGTCTAGGGCAGCACCGGGAAGAGCGCCCTGGCGGGACATGCCTGTGTCGATTTCGAGGTGAATGGGAAACTGGGCGGCTGCCGGGGCTGTGCGAGCGAGCCAATCAACCTGATCGGGGGACCAGACCACGGGCGTAAGTCTGTTCGCCACGATGTTTTCGGCATCGCTGGGGAGAAGACCGCTCATGACCAGGATGCGGGGCTGAGTTTGGGCGGAGTTCCGGGCCGTATCCGCAGTATTGAGAGAGCAGCGAACAACACCTCCCTCATCCGCATCGCTCACTCCGAGCCACGCGGCCTCGGCGGAAGCAAGTACATGCGCGCAGAGGCCGGCTCCATGTCCGTAGGCTCGAGCCTTCACGACGGCTAGAACGGAGGTGCTTCGGCCAGCGGCGGTCGCGGCTCGCACGAGAGCCTGATAATTGCGACGCAGATGCCGCTCCGAGATCTCCAACCAGCTTTTTGCGCCGTTCATCCTGTGTTGTATGGTACCGCTCGGGTCGCTTGAATCCTGGTATTGCGCGCCGGTCCGTTTTCCTGGTACTGGTGTGATAGAGGGTGGACCGAATAACCGGCGGTGATCTCCTCGCGAAGCAGAAAGTAGAGCCGGTGCCCTGGCAGCAGGCGTCAATCGCTAAACGGTGGTTTCGCCGAACAGATCCCTCCGGGCGGCTTAATTCAGCGTGCCTTCTTCAGCAGGCTTGTTTGCACTCTTCTGTTGCTTTCGCTTGGTCCTTGCAGGACGCCGTTTCCCGGCGGTGGCTAACACCTTTGTTGCTCCATCTCGGGCAGATTGGAACCCAACGCCGCGCGGACGGCGTTCAGATCTTCCTGGTACTCGGAGGATGGGATCTCATCGAGAAGACCGCGTAACTCAGTGGCGACCGCGGCACTGACCGCACCGGAGATCTTGATGTCGTTCATGATGGTGCAAAGCTGCTCCTCGTGCTGCTCAATGACCCTCATGATTCGCAGTAGAGAGTTGATTCGGCAGAAGACCTCGGGCGGCTTATCGCCTCCAGCCTTTCTCGTCCCTTTGGTACTGTTCGCCCTTGCGTCCATCCACTTCCTCCATCTGCTTCTATTCGCCAGACCTCCGTCTTTACGAAACTTCGTGATGTATGGTCGGATGCCTTTCTGCGCCCGGCCATGCTCGATCTCGCATTTCCCAATCGACCGTGGGCCTCGGCGATAGTAGCTGCGTTCGTCCGCGGGCTCACGCGATAAGAAGGCGCAGATCCCGGAGGTTGTTGCCTGTCGGGCCGATGACGATAGCATCGCCGAGCGCGTGGAAGAGGCGGAAGCTGTCGAAGCTCGCCAAGACCTCGAGTGGATCGATGCCGTGGGCGAGAGCGCGATCGCATGTGCCGGGGTCGGCGATCGCACCTGCGGCGGGGCTGTTGCCGTCGATCCCGTCGGAGCCGGCACTGAGAACGGAGGTCGCCAGGTCGCATCCGGAGAGGTCAATCGCGCACTGGAGAACGAAGTGCTGATTCCGTCCACCTTGACCACTGGAGTTTTGATCACTGAAAGCGTTACCACTGGAAGCGTTAAGGGCGACAGACACTTCGCCTACCGAGATCAGACAGGTTCTGCCGCTCCGCATATGGAGGCGTTTGCTGCGATCGAGCAGATAGCGAGCAGCGTTAGCGGAACTCCACCCATCGCAGGTGTCATCATGTTCTACATGGAATCCGGCTCGGCTCGCAATCGCGGCTGCGGTCCTGGCTAGATCGTCGCTGGACAGGATTGAGGCCCAGACTGCATGCCGGAAGCACGGATCCCCCGGTTTCACTGGGTCGGATGGAAGGCCGCGATCGAAGAAGCGTTCGACAGATCGGGGCAGGACGTGCGTCGAGCGAAGGCGCCGATAGATCTCGCCGCATAGCTCCCTTGAGCTTGAGTCGGGAATGGAGGGTCCGGAACCCACCATATCGAGCGAACCTGCCGGGACGTCAGACACGATCAGGCTGCACTGCGCTGCGGGAGACGCTGCAGCCGCGAGCCTTCCGCCCTTTACCGCGGAGAGGTGTTTCCGCAGCACGTTGATCTCGGAGATAGCCATGCCGGAGCCGACGAGGACTCGATTGAACTCAGCGATGTCGGTGTTGGGAATATCCGGATCGAGGGGGAGCTCCACCATAGAGGAGGAGCCGCCGCTGATAAGAAAGAGGACAAGGGTATCGGTGTCGGCTGTTCCGAGCAGCTTGAGGATGCTGGTGGCGGCCGTTCTCGAGCTCTCGTCTGGTGCCGGGTGCGATCCATGAAAGAAGAGCAGGGTCCCGTGCTGCTTCCTGGGAGGCTGCGGAGAGACAACGATTGCTGCAAGATTCCGGGGCAGGGCTCCCAATGCGCCGATCGCGGTCTCGTACATGGGAGTGGCCGCTTTGCCGATAGCGATGATCAAGACTTTACGGAGCTCTTTCAGGTTGAACGAGCCACCTGCGGCATGCAGATGGGAACCCTCTATCTTTAGATTGCGCGCTACGGCGAGCCGTACGTCCACCTCTTCGAGCGTTCGATCGAGAAGCTGACGAGCCTCTGCTTTCAGGTCAACCACGAGGACTCCCAAGCTGTGCTTCCGGATCGATGATCGCGATCCCGATATGCCACTTGATTTTCGGGTAGACGTTTGCCTGAGCATCAGCCATGCCGCGGCCCCACTCTAGCCCTCGCCGATTCCATGTGCGGAATTTGCAAGAAAGTGAATGGTCGCCGATTGATCTGAATCATAGGTCCCCGGTGGCGAGGTTCTCGAACCTGGTGTATTCAGAGAGGTACGCGAGCTGGATGCTGCCGGTAGGCCCGTTGCGTTGTTTGGCGATGATGATCTCCGCCTTGCCTTTGAGGTCCTCATTCTCGCGGTCGTAGTACTCCTCACGATGGATGAAGCAGACGACATCGGCGTCCTGTTCGATAGATCCTGACTCTCGGAGATCCGAGAGCAGAGGCTTCTTGTCGCCGGTGCGCTGCTCTGACCCGCGGGAGAGTTGGGAGAGAGCGACGACGGGAACGCGGAGCTCTTTCGCGAGCGCCTTGAGGCCGCGCGAGACGGCGGAGACCTCTTGATTGCGGTTCTCGAAGCCGCGCTTGCCGGGACCCGAGGTCCCGCTCATCAGTTGGAGATAGTCGATGACAACGAGGTCGAGCCGACCTTCCTGCTGGCGCAGACGGCGGGCCTTGGCGCGCATCTCGGGGAGCGTAATGCCGGGCGTATCGTCGATGAACATCTTCGATTCGAGCAGCCGCTCGAGCGCCGAACTGAGTTTAGCTCTGTCATCTTTTCCGAGGAATCCCTGCTGCATCTTCCTTGAACCTACCAGCGCCTCTGAAGCCAACATTCGCCGTAACAACGACTCCTTCGACATCTCAAGCGAGAACACGGCGACGACTTTGCTGTCGCGAACAGCGGCGTTCTGCGCTATGTTGATGGCCCATGCGGTTTTTCCCATGGAGGGACGCGCTGCGATGATGATGAGCTCCGATTCCTGCAGGCCACTCGTCATACGGTCGAACTCGATGTAGTGTGTTGCCAGGCCGGTTACTTCACGACCTTGTTCGTACAGGCCGTCGATGGAGCCGAAGGAGTTGGCGACGATCTCGCCGACGCCGGAGAAGCCGCGCTGGATGGCGCTGTCGGCGATCTCAGCGAGGCGGGCCTCCACGTCGCCGAGAACGTTGGTCGCCTCTTCCCCCTGATCGGCCGCGCGATCAGCCCCTTCGTTGAAGATGGCCATGAGCTGGCGGAGAAGGCTCTTGTCCTTGACGATTCGGACGTAGCTCTCGACGTTGAGATTGCGCGGAATACCCTCAGTAAGGTACGCGAGGTAGGATGGGCCGCCGATCGCGTCCAGCTCCTTCTTCTTTGCCAGCGCATCCCGAAGGGTGATGATGTCGACGGCATGACCGACCGACATGAGATCGAGGATCGCCTGATACACACGACGATGAGAATCGAGAGAGAAGTCCTCGACGCGAAGTCTGGCGGTGGCGTCGCTGATGGCGACCGCGTCGAGCATCATGGCGCCAAGTATGGCTACCTCGCTGTGAAGTGACGCGGGGAGACCTTCGATATCGTGCAGTTGAGCCAAGGTTGCCATAGGCGATAGCCTATTCTCTGGCACGCAGGTCAGGACGGCAACAAGCGGTTCCGACGTCCCGACTCGTTGCCTCAGGTAAGCAGCAGGCTTATCCACACATCAGAGATCATTTGCAGAAGCATAGGCCGGAATGTGACGATGAAGAAAGTGCGCAGAAGCAGGCGGGCTGCAGGATCGACGGTGCTGCTTGCGAGAGCTAGCAAAGATGCGCGAAAAGGTGACCCATGGCCGTGCAGAAGTCTCTCGATGTACCCCCGGTAGCACAACGGGATAAAGCTTCCTTCGAGCTCATTCGTGTCTGGATTGCGGAGCAGGGGCAGCACGTGAGTCTGCGATCCGGAGTCTGGGAAGACCCAGCCTACTGGGGCATGATGCTGGCGGATCTCGCCAAGCACATCGTCAAGGCGCACACGCTGCAGGACGAAGAGATCGACGGGGAAGATTTCCTGGAACGGCTGCGGCAGGGGTTCGAGACCGAGATGGACTCTGCCACCGATGAGGCCGCGGGAGAGATTGTGAACTGAGGAGGCTCAGGCGGAGAGCTTACGCGCCTGGATCTCGATGTAAACATGGATGAGGGCCAGGGCGGCGGGCGTGACACCAGGGATGCCACTGGCCTGGCCGAGAGTGGCTGGGCGGATCTTTGAAAGCTTTTCCTCCATCTCGCGGGAGAGGCCGCTGATGTTGCGGTAATCGAACCAAGCCGGGATGGATGTGCTCTCAGCTGCTTTCAGCTTTTGGATGGAACGGCTCTGCTGCTCGAGATATCCGGCGTACTTGATTTCGGTCTCAACGGTCTTCCACTCATTGCGGACCCAGGCAGGCAGCGAAAGAGCAACCGCGGTCTCGGCAGGATTTGCCGTTACGGCCTCTGATTCGAGAGCATTTAGCCAGGGGTAGACAACGGGTCCCGCTTTGGCGAGAGGGTCGCGCAGCAGCGGAGCGAGGTCGTCGATCGAGAGTTCGGGGCGGCGGAGGACCTGTATGAGAGGCATGCCGACGAGCTTCTGGGTATCGCCGGAGAGCTTCTTCGAGATGGTCGAAGTGAGTTCGGTGGGGCGGAGCCGGTTGGTGTCGAGCAGATTGCGAAGAACGGCGGAGCGGGCCTGGCGGGCTTCGAAGTCGGCCCAGGCGAGCTCATTAATGAGACCGAGCCGGCGGCCGTACGGTGTAAGTCTTTTGTCTGCATTGTCGATACGGAGATGGAGGCGGTACTCGGCGCGGGAGGTGAACATGCGGTAGGGCTCGTTTGTGCCCTTGCTGATGAGGTCGTCGATGAGGATACCGATGTAGGCTTCGCTTCGGTCGAGGGTAAACGGGGGCTCGGATCTTACTGAGAGCGCAGCGTTTATGCCTGCCATGATCCCCTGAGCGGCGGCCTCTTCGTAGCCGCTGGTGCCGTTGATCTGGCCGGCTAGATAGAGGTTCTTGATGGATTTTACCGCGAGGCCGCGGTCGAGTTCGCGGGCGTCGATAGCGTCGTATTCTATTGCATAACCAGGCTTTAGCAGCTCCGCATGATGGAGGCCTGGTATGGAGTGGACCATGGCGGTCTGGACCTCGATGGGAAGCGAGGTAGACATGCCATTGATGTAGACCTCGTGGGTGCTAAGTCCTTCCGGCTCAAGGAAGAACTGGTGCGAGGTCTTATCGGAGAAGCGAACGATCTTGTCCTCGATGGAGGGGCAATAGCGTGGTCCGACGGACGAAATCTGGCCGGAATACATGGGCGAGCGGTGGACATTGTCGCGAATGAGCTGGAGCGTCTCTGGTGTGGTAGTGGCGATGTGGCAGGAGATCTGGCGAAGGGGGATGTGCTTGGTTCGGAGGCTGAAGGGGGTGGGGTCGGGGTCGCCGGGCTGCTCGGGAAACATGGACCAGTCGATGGTGCGTCCGTCTAGGCGCGGGGGTGTTCCGGTCTTCAGGCGACAGCCGCGGAGCCCGAGCGCCTTGAGGCTCTCGCCGAGGAGGATGGAGGCGGGCTCGCCGGAACGGCCGGCGGTGTACTGCTGCTCGCCGCAGTGGATAAGGCCGTTGAGAAAGGTGCCGGTGGTGATGACGGTAGCTGTGGCGTGGACGGTGCGGCCGTCGCGGAGCTTGAGGCCACGAACGGATCGGGTGGCGGGGTCGTCAACGGAGGGGATGCGGTCTTCGATGACGACGTCGACGACCTCGGCTTGTTTGATGTGGAGGTTGGGGACACCCTCGAGGAGTTCGCGCATGCGGACGCGGTAGAGGGTTTTATCGCACTGGGCGCGGGGGCTCCAGACGGCGGGGCCGCGGGAGGTGTTGAGTAGACGGAACTGGATGCCGGTCTGGTCGGCGACCTCTCCCATGATACCGCCGAGGGCATCGATCTCGCGGACGAGGTGTCCTTTGGCGATGCCGCCGATGGCGGGGTTGCAGGACATCTGCGCGATCAGGTCGGGGTTGAGGGTGAACAGGGCGGTGCGCAGGCCCATGCGGGCGGCGGCGACCGCGGCCTCGCAGCCGGCGTGACCGGCGCCAACGACGGCTACGTCGAACTGTTCGGTGAGAGGCACGTAATCATTTTATAGGTGATGGATGAAGGACGGGCCTGGCGAGAGCGCTGAGACCGACCGCAAGCAGGAGGGACAACTGCAGGCAGACCCGGCATAGAAAAGAGCAGGTGCGGGCATCCTTTGCTGCGCTTCCGGATGACAGGTAGATAGAGTGCCGAATATAAGACGGCTGTACGTCACAATGCATCGCCTCCATCCTATGAGAAGTGGGCGGACGTTGCTGCGCACATCGTGCGGCACTACAACCAAGGATGGGCGAACGGCCCGAAGGCTGAGATCAAGTATTGGGAGATATGGAATGAGCCGGACGGTGACAGCCTGATTTTTTGGGCAGGTACACCTGAGTCCTTCTATCGCTTGTATAGCACGACGGCACGTAAGTTGAAGGAGCTTGACCCAACATTGAAGGTCGGTGGACCAGCCATTGTCAGCAATCTTTCCTTTCTTGGAGGATTTCTGAACTACTCTCAGCAGCACCAGGCGCCTGTCGACTCTGTTTCATGGCACATCTACACGCAGGACGCGCATGAAGTCGCTCGTCGCGCCCGCCAGGTTCACGAGCTTATGGTTCAGTACGGATATCGGAATGCGGAGAGTGTCGTAGACGAATGGAATTATGAGCCGGATGACTGGCGTAAGTTATTCATCGAATGTGTGCGGAGGTACCTGCGATGATCTTTGACGGGGCGGTGATTGGTTTCATTCCAACGCGGGATGCGGAGCGGGCGCGCGCGTTCTATGAACGCTCCCTGGGGATGCGGTTTGTGAGCGATGACCAGTTTGCGCTGGTGATGGAGGGGAATGGAACGACGGTGCGGATTGTGCGGGTGGGGGATTTCTCGCCGCAGCAGTTCACGGTGATGGGGTGGGAGGTGAAGGGAATCGGCGAGGTGGTGGAACGGCTGGTCGCAGCGGGTGTGGAGATGCAGCGATATGGGTTGGCGGGGCAGGGAGAAGATGGTGTGTGGGCTGCGCCGGGCGGGGCGAAGGTGGCGTGGTTCAAGGATCCGGACGGGAATGTGCTTTCGGTTTCGGAGCATGGGTGAGGTGTGGGGGCGGGCGAGAAGCAGGTTCCTCGCTGTGCTCGGAATGGAAGAAAAAAAGGCGGGGGGCGAAGGCGAGGGGCGGTTGAGCCTTAAGGTAGGCAAGCGGGTCCGTTCGCTTCGCTCAGGATGACAAGATCCAAGGAGTAGGTCGAGAGGCGGGAGGCTAGTTGAAGCGGGGGAGGCGCTGGACCTCGTGGTCGGGGACGGGTTCGAGCGGGCCGCCGGCTTTAGTCCAGGCGCGGAGGCCGCCGTCGATGACCTTGGTTTGGCAGTTCTGCTGGTTCATCATATAGGCGACGCGGACGCTGGTGGCCTCGCGGATGCAGGAGCAGTAGAGATAGATCTCGCACTCGGGAGCCATGAACTCGCGGAGGGCGACGAGCTCTTGCTCGAGGCGGTGGGGTTCGACGCGGATGGAGTTCTTGATGCGCTGCATGCCGGGGTCGTAGTAGCCGTGGCTGCGGACGTCGGCGATGATGACGAGGCGGTTGGGGTCTTCGGTCTGGAGGCGCTGGTGGAGGTCGGAGGCGGGGACGCGCTCGATGGTCTCGAAGCGGCGGGCGCGGAGGTAGAAGACGAGCCAGCTGATGGCGTAGACGAGGATGAGGGCGACGATTACGAGGAGGACGACGTGGCCCGCCTGAGCGATCCAGAACTCGATCTCGTGGATGAAGCGGCTGAAGAGGTAGCCGGTAAGTATCCAGGTGGAGGTGTAGGCGATGGCTCCGGTCGCGTCGAGGCGGAGGAAGCGGGGGAGGCGCATGTTGAGGGAGCCGGCGAGGGGTGCGGCCATGGCACCGAGGCCGGGTACGAATTTGGCGAAGAGCAAGGTGCGGGGGCCGCGGCGGTAGAAATAGTCGGCTGAGCGGAAGATGCATTGCTCGGGGTTGGTGGTGAGGCGACAGAGGCCGGCGAGGAGCCACCAGCCGGTGAAGCGGCCGCCGAGGAAGAGGAGGGTGTCGCCGGAGATGGAGGCTATCCAGACGAGGGGAAGGAGGTGGAGAAGGCTGAGGTGTCCGCCGTGGGCGGCGGCGCCGGCGATGAGGAGGACGACGGAGACGGGCATGGGGATGCCGGTGCAGGCGAGGAACGCGACGGCGGCGGTGGCGAGATATGCGTGCTGCTCGATGAGGCCGGCGAGGCCCATGCACTACTCTCCCATGTGAGCCAGGTCGCTATGACATGCGGGGACTTCGGTTTTGACTCGTTTGTAACGGTACAGCGTTCAGGGGCACCCTGTTGCTGAATGATCGCGTCATTCTCCCATATCTGCGGGGCCACTTGTTCTCTGAATAGAGAGGGCGCGAGGATGAGAGCGATGCATTGGCTGCATGCGAGCTGCGCGGCGGCGTAAAAATAAGCCGCGAGTCTATACACCGCAACAGGCGTGGTGGCGACGGAAAAATAATTCGTCCACTTGGGGGCTACTCCGGCTACGTGACGTGCGGCAGTTGACCGCGCTCCGCGCCGATACTATACCTGATCCATGTTGCCAGGCACCCGAAACTACGTGACGAGAAGGAAGATCTCAGCGCACCTTTACTGCGCCGTGCCGCCGATGCTCACCTTTGCAGCCGTGTTGCTGACCGCGCTGCCTGGGCAGGCCTCCCAGCAGAAAGAGCCGATGGGCAGCATGCCCGGAATGGACATGAGCGGAAAGGGAGATATGAGCGGCATGGGTGACATGAGCAGGATGGGCCCGAGTATGGCTGCCATGACTAACCACATGTACGTCACCCCACTGCGGCCGAAGCAGCCCGGCGACGAGGAGAAAGCGAGGGCCGTGGTCGCTGCGGTAAAGGCAAGCATGGAGCGCTACAAGGACCCCCGCAAGGCTTTGGCTGATGGATACGTGATCGCGAACCCGAAGCTTGAGCAGCCCCAGTACCACTTTAACAACGAGGCCAACACACGGGAAGCCGACGTCAGCTTCGACCCGAGCAAGCCAACCTCCCTGCTCTATCGCCGGACTCCGACGCAGCGGTACAAGCTGGAGGACGTGATGTACACGGCTCGCCCGAACGCAACGGAAGATGAGCTGAACGAGCGGATCCCGCTCAGCATCGCGCGCTGGCATAAGCACATCAACTTCTGCGCGGCCCCGGCAGACCGCGTCAAGGACTACCAGAGCGCCCACCCCAAGTTCGGCATGTTCGGCTCGATCCACGACAGAAAGAGCTGCGAAGCCGAAGCCGGCACATTTTTTCCCTATATGTTCACCTGGATGATCCACGTCTTCCCCTACGAGAAGGACTTCAAGGAGGTTTTCTCCATGAACGATGACGTGGCGCACGTCCATTGATCACGGAGCCCAAAATTTGTGAGGGCGGCTGACCCGGGGAACTCATGCCCCCGCTTACCGGGAGAGGGTCACAGCTGCGCGCAAACTTCCGAGGACAGAGGCGGAGGTTCTTCGCTTCGCTCGGAATGACGACTGGTGAGAGAGGTCGGCAGTCGTGGGTTTGCTTGTCGCTTAGAAGTCGAGGCGGAGGCCGAACTGGAGCTGGCGTTCCTTTGCGCCCTGGGCGGAGGAGGAGGTGAAGGCTCCGAAGGGGCGGGTGTTGAGACCTTCGGAGGCGATGGCGGCGGCGTCCTGAAAGATGAGGGGGGTGATGCCGTTGACCGGGGCGCCGACGAGGAAGGCGCGTTCGGTGACGGCGGAGTAGTTGACGCGGTTGGTGAGGTTGAAGGCTTCGACGAAGGCGTGGAGGTGGAGGTCTTCGCGGAGGGGAAGATCGCGGGCGAGGCGGAGGTCGAGGTTGAAGCTATCGGGGAGGCGGAGGGTGTTGCGGCCAACGGTGGGAAGGTAGAGATCTCCGCCGGAGCCGTTGATGCTTTGGTGGCCGCCCGCGAGACGGGCGCCGCCGAAGATGTTGTAGGTGTACGGACGGCCGCTGGTCTCGGTGAAGAGCGGGGCGATGAGCCAGCCGCCGGCGAGGTGCTGGAGGAGGGCTGAGGGGAGGGGGGGGACGGGCGCCAGACGGCGCTGGCGACGATCTTGTGGGGGCGGTTGAGAGCGGAGAGGCTCTTGTCGTAGCGGATGTCGAAAGGGTCCAGCTGCGAGTTGGTGCGGGGTACGGAGCCGGAGTTCGCGCCGAAGTCGATGGACTTGGACCAGGTCCAGCTGGCGCGAAAGTCGAGGCCGGCGCGGCTGTGGTGGCGGGCTTCGAGGACGAGGGCGTTGTAGGTGGCGTTGGCGTTCGAGGTGACGGCGGTGACGGGGCCGAAGCTGCTGTTGAGGCGCTGGGTATAGAGGGGGAGGACGAAGGTTTCGCCGTCGGTGACACCGAGGGCGCCGGTGCCGCCTTGAAGCTGGAAGGTGCGGTCGGAGGTGGAGGGGGCGATGTTGAGGTCGACGGAGTTGGGGAGCTGGCGGCCGAGGTTGAGGAGGTAGCTGACGCTGAGGGCGGCGACGCGGCCGAGATCGCGCTCGAGCGAGAGGCTGCCCTGCTGGACCATGGGGAGGCGGAAGCGGCGATCGAAGACGGTGATGGAGGTGGTGGAGGCGATGCTGGAGGGCGGAGCGGAGAGGAAGGCGCAGGGGTAGCCGAAGCCCTGGTTCGCGGGCTGGCCGGCGCTTTGGGGGCAGTCGGCGATGGTGGTGGGAGGATGCGGATGCGGGTGGCGGAGGTGGGGAGGCCGGTGTCGACGAGGGCGGAGCGGATAGTGGCTCCGGGAAGGCGGCCGAAGTAGAGGCCGTAGGCGATGCGGAGGGTGCCGCGGCTGTGGCCGAAGGGCTGCCAGGCGGCGGCGGCGCGGGGGCCGAGGTTGTTGCGGTCTTCGGGGAAGATGCCGGTGGCGCCGCGGCTGGAGAAGATGGCGTCGATGGAACGGTTGGGGTTCTGGGGGATGGGGAGGAGCTCGTACTCGTAGCGGAGGCCGACGGTGAGGGAGAGGGTTTCGGAGGGGCGCCAGCGGTCCTGGAGGAAGCCGGAGAGCTCCTGGGTGGTGAAGGCGGAGGTCTGGGCTCCGAAGGTCTGGGAGAAGGAGCGGAAACAGAAGTTGTGGATAGGCGAGTGGATGGAGGGGCAGCCGCCGTTGGGGTAGGTGTCGACGTTGAAGGTGGAGTCGGTGATCCAGTCGACGAGGCCTCCGGCGCGGCCGTTCGTGGCGCCGCTGTCGTAGTGGAAGGTGCCGGCGGTGTCGGTGAGCGAGTCGGTGAGGTCGCGGACGTAGCTCCAATCGAGGCCGGCCTGGAGGAGATGGCGGCCGAGAACGAGGGTGGCGATGTCGGCGAGCTGGATGCGGTGCTCGTCCGGGGCGGCATGCCGGCCGATGGAGGCGGGTGTGCCGAAGAGGAATCCCTGGGGGCCGATGGCGATCTCGGGGGAGAGACCACCGGGGGCGATGGACGGCTCTTGCGGGAGCGGGGTCTGGGGCTGCTCGGAGTGGAGATCGCGGCTGCCGTGGAGGCGGAGCTCGTTGGAGAAAGTGCTGTGGCGGGAGTAGATCCAGCGGGCGAGGATGGTGTCGAGGTCGATGTTCTGGCCGCCGAAGCTCCGTGTGCCGCGGTTGACGACGGGAGCGGAGCGGATGCCGGCGGGCGAGCTGAAGCGGGCGCGGTTGGCCTGAAGGCTGAGCTGGTTGCGCGGATCGAGGTGGAGATCGAGCTTGAGGAAGTTGACCGTCTGATCGGCGCGGCGGGGGACGGCGCCGGTGAGGCTGTCGAGATAGGTGAGGGCGGCGTCGATGTTTGCCGGGGTGACGCCACGAGTGCCGAGCAGGGCACGCTGGGTAGCGGTGAGGTTGTAGAAGGCGGGGCTATCAGGCGAGGAGATGGCGGGGAAGCTGCGGCGCTGAGCGTCGAAGGCATAGAAGTAGAAGAGGCGGCCGGGGAGGCGTTTGGGGAGGAGAGGACCGCCGAGGGTGCCGCCGAACTGGTGGCGGTGGTCGGCGGGTTTGACGAGCGAGCTGGTGACGATGCCGCCGGTGTAATGGGTGGCGAGGGCGAAGGGGTTGGAGGCGGCCCAGGCGCTCTCGCGAAGGAGGTAGAAGGCGGAGCCGTGGAGGGCGCCGGCGCCGGACTTGGAGACAGTGGCGACCACCCCGCCGGCTGCGTGGCCGTAGAGCGCGGAGTAGTTCTGGCCGGCGACGCGGAACTCCTGTACGGCGGCCTGGGAGAAGGTGTAGGGGGCTCCGGGGCGGCGGCCAGCCCCGGAGCCGGAGGAGAAGCCGCGACCGGAGCCGGCAGAGGAAGATTGCGCTTCGGACTCGGACTCATCCTCGGTCTCGGGTCCGGTGTCGACGCCGCTGCCGTGCGGGGCGGCGTTGAAGCTCTGGTCGTCGCTGACGCCGTCGATGAGGCTGGAGTTCTGGGTGGGGGCGAGGCCGCGGAAGCTGAGGAGGCCGAGCGCTTCGGAATCGGAGTCTGAACCGGGATTGACCTGCGGGGTGAGGAGGGCGAAGGTCTGCCAGCGGCGGCCGTCGACGGGGAGATGAGAGATCTCGGCAGAGGAGATGACGGTCGAGGTGGCGGCGGGTGGGGCGTCGAGATCGAGGCCGGTGGAGGCTTCGGAGTTGACGGTAATGCTGGTCTGGAGGGTGGAGGGGAGGAGGGCGGTTTCGACGCGGGCCGTGGCTCCGAGCTCGACGACGATGCTGTTGAAGTGCTGGGGCTTGGATCCGGGAGAGTTTATGTCGAGGGCATACTCGGACGGCGGAAGAGAGGGAGCGAGGAAGTCTCCGGTGGCAGCGGACTGGAGGGAGAGCCGACGGCTGTGGGCGGCGTCGGTGATGATGATCTGGGCGGCGGCGACGGGGCGGCCCAGAGCGTCGACGATGCGGCCGCCGATGGCTCCGGTGGTGGAGGTTTGGGCGGCAAGAGGTGGGTGGGAGAAGGCGAGAACGAGGAGCAGAGCTGGGAGCGCGAGGGTGCGGCTCATGCGGGCTCTGCGGACGAACATTGACTCTCCCTGACTGCTCTTGGGACTCCCTGACTGTTCCAGGGAAGAAGGGATGAAAGGCTTGCGGCGACACGGCATGACCGCAGGCGCAGCGGTGGTGCTGCTGAGGGAAGGGTAGCGGAGCCGACGTGCCATGGAAATAGCGGGAAGAGCTCGCGGGTACAACGAAGGTGGGAGAGGGGCAGAACGAAGGCGGTAGCCGGAGCCACCGCCTTTTAGCGGTCATGATGGGCTGCTGAGGTGTGGGTTAGAAGTGGAAGCGGGCGCCGATCTGGATCTGGCGTGGGCTGTAGGAGAGGTTGGAGTTCGAGTTGGTGGCGGTGCCGAACAGCGAGTTGCTGCCGGTGTTATCGGTGTTGTAGATGAGGCGGGAGGAGACGGGGGTAGTGACGCCGGCGGTGGTGGTGGCAGCGGTGGTGCCGACGGTGTAAGCGAGCGAATTTACGGCGGTGACGTTTTGATGGTTCGCCAGGTTGAAGCTTTCAATCAGGAGCTCAATGTTGGAGGTCTCGGTGACGTCGAAGCGCTTGGGAAAGCGGAGGTCGAGGACGGCGGTACGCGGCCGCTTGAACTGGTTCCGGCCGAGAATGTCGATGCGGTTATCTCCGCCGGAGCCGTTGACGCTGCTGCCGATTCCGGCGATTCCATTGGCGGAGGTGGTGGTGGGGGTGGCGAAGAAGGTTGGGGTGCCAGTGGTGGTTGCGGAGTAGGGGAGCCCGGTCTGAACGGCGAAGGAGGGTGAGAGCTGGTACTCGTTGAGGAGCAGACCCTTCAGGCCCTTGTGAGTTTTGGGCGAGGTATAGACGGCGTAGGCGACGAGGCGGTTGGGGACGTTCTGGTTGGAGTTGCCGTAGTCGCCGCGCCGGTTGAGTGGATCGAGCAGGTCGTTGGTATCGGTGAAGGTGGTGTTGTTGCTGCCGTTATCGAGAGCGTGGGACCAGGTGTAGTTGAGCTGGTACTCGAGCCCATGGGTGAGCTTCTGGGAGAGCGAGCCGACGAGGGCGTGGTAGCTGGAGTTGACGCCGCTGTAGATGTTGGTGAGGGCGCCGTAGGCGCAGTTGGGCCGCTGGCTGGGGCAGGAGCCGTTGACGTTGGGAGCTCGACCGTAGAAGCGGGTGGTGTAGGTGCTGCCGGGAGTGAGGGGGCCTTTGCCGGAGGAGTCGGCGACGGTGTAGGTGATGCTGGTGGGAGCAGGGAGGTTGAGATCCGCGAACTGCGCCAGAGCGCGACCGAGGGCGCCGAGGTAGCTGACGGTGAAGGTCATGTGGTGGCCGAGGTCCTGCTGAACGTTGAGATCGCCCTGGTAGACGTAGGGATTGGAGAAGTTTTTATCGAAGAAGACGGCCGAGGGTCCGACGGCGGTGCCCGCGCTGGGGATGAGGCATGGGAACTGGGGCGATCCTGGAGAGGTGGGCGTGTAGAAGTAGTTCACCTGGCTGACGGGAGTGACGGCATCGGCGCTGAGCCGGGTGTTGCCGGTGGAGGTGAGCGCGCTGTAGATGGCGGAATTGATGATGCGTCCGTAGAAGATGCCGACGCCGCCGCGGAAGGAGGTCTTGCCGTTTCCGAAGACGTCTACGGCGAAACCGACGCGGGGAGCGATGTTGTTTTTGTCGGAGTGGAAGCTGGCGGTGCGGGGCAGGTCGGGATTGACGACCGAGCCGAACGGTTTGGGGAGCGCCTCATAGTCGTAGCGCGCGCCGAGCGTGAGCGACAGGCGGGGAGCGACCTTCCACTCATCCTGAACGAAGATGCCGTAGTCGCTGGTGGTGAATTCGAAGCCTTGCGGACCGAAGCCCTGCTGGAAGTTGGCGTAGTGCCGGCCGTAGGTCGCGGCGGACGCGGCGGGGAAGTTGGCCGGGATGGGCGTCTGCGACTGGTGAAGATCGGAGAGGTAGCTCTGGACGTTGTTGTAGCTCAGGCTGCCGAACTGGAAGCGCAGGTTGGAGGTGAGGTCGTCGGTATGGAGGTAGTCGACGCCGAACTTCAGGTTGTGATGTCCGCGAGTGAAGTTGGCGGTGTCGGCGACCTGGAAGCGGCGCTCGTCGGGGTAGCGTCCGCGCTGGAGGAAGGTGGGCGTGCCGAAGGTGAAGCCGTTGGTGACGGCGACGGCGGGCGCGAGGGCGTTGGGGTTGGTGTAGCCAAGCGGGGTAAGCAGGTTGGTCTGCTCGTAGGAGGTGGGCGGCTGAGCGGTCTCGTACTCGAAATCGCGGCCGTACTGATAGCGGATCTGGTTGACGAGCGATGGGGTGATGACGGTATCGAGCTATGCCGAAGGTTAGCTTGACGAAGTCGTCGCCGAAGGAGCGGGCGCCGAAGGTGTTGGTGGCCTGGGTCTGAATGCCGGCGGGAGAGTTCCAGTTGAGGCGATTCACTTCAAAGGAGGCGTGATTGCGGGTGCTGATCTGCCAATCGAGCTTGGGGAAGAAGATGTTCTGGTCGCCGGAGCGGGGGACGGCGCCGAGCATGGTGTTGAGGCCGGCGAGGCCGCTGACGTACCTGGGCTGTGCGGCTGCATATTGGGCGGGGGTGACCGAGGCCGCGGAGGCGCCGGCGAGGTTTCCGGCGAGGGTGCAGACGGCGGCATCGACGGTGCTGGGAGCGGCGATGCCGTTGCCGGGACTGGTGGCGGTTTTGGTGCCGCTGCAGGCGGCGCCGGTGGGAAGGCTGGCGTCCGGTGTGGCGAAGAAGCTGGTGGGGTTGGAGGCGACGGCGGTGCCGGGGAAGTTGCGCTTGAACTTATCGATGGCGACGAAGAAGAAGAGCCGGTCCTTGAGGATAGGACCGCCGGCGCTGCCGCCGAACTGCTTGCGCCAGTCTTTGGGCTTGAAGGATTGGAGGCTGAATATGCCGGTGCCGGGGTCTTGACGGGCGATTTTGGTGTAGGGATTGAAGGCGCCCCACTCGGCGTCGCGATCGCGGAAGTAGAGATCGCCATGGAAGCTGTTGGTCCCGCTCTTGGTGATGGAATTGACAACTCCCCCGACCGCTCGGCCGTACTCGACGGTGTAGTTGGAGGTGTTGACCTGGAACTCCTGGACGGCGGACTGGGGAGTGGAGTAGCCGGCGCGGGTGCGGCCGCGCTCCTCGGCGAAGAAGGCCTGGTTATCGTCGGCGCCATCAAATGAGACGTTGTTCTGGAGGGTGCTTTGGCCGCGGAAGCTGAGGAGGCCGAAGCCGTTCGCGTCCGAGACGACGCCTGGGGTGAGGAGGGCGTAGCTGGACCAGCGATAGTTGTTGACGGGGAGATTTCCGAGCACCTGAAGGTCGATGACGTTGGCGAAGTCGGGCGAGGTGGTGTTGATGGTGGGCAGCTCGCTGGTGACCTCGACGGTGGTTTCGGAGCCGCCGATGGGGAGGTTGGCGTCGACGTTGGTGAGCTCGCCGACCTGGACGACGACGTTGGAGGACCGGTACGACTCGAAGCCCGGGGCCTTGATTGTGACGGTGTAGCTGCCGGGCTGGAGGTGGACGACGCGGAAGAAGCCGGAGGAGTCGGCTGCGGCGGCCTGCTCGGCGTTGGTGCCGTTGGAGTGGATGGTGACGGCGGCGCGCGGGATGACGGAGCCGCTCTTATCCTGGACGGTGCCTCCGATGGCTCCATCGACCGAGGACTGGGCGAGAGCTGCCGCGCCGGAGGCGAAGAGGAGGGCGATGGACAGCCCGTAACGGAAGGATGGGTTCGACATCGGTGGCGCTCCTGAAGGTCTTGATCGGGTCAACTGTCCAGCACACGGCCGGTCTGTGCGGGATTCGGCGACTCACTGGCTGGATGCGTACAGTGTTGCATCGCGGAATTACAACAGAGTGAATGGACGGCTGAATTATCTACCGAGCAGGGCGCGAATGTCTCTGTTTTTTAGAGCGGCGGGCGATAGAGGGGGTGGGCCGGAGTTCCGCAGTGGAGAGCAGAGACCCGGTAGTCGAATCGGCCAGAACCAGAGGCGCCCGTGGTTGGGTGCCGCGCGGACTCGAGCTCCGATACACTTGAGGTTGCATGTTTATCGATGAAGCGCGAATTCGCATCAAGGCCGGAGATGGCGGGAATGGGTGTATGGCGTTCCGCCGCGAGAAGTTTGTCCCGCGCGGCGGACCTTCGGGTGGCGACGGAGGGCATGGCGGCGACATCCTGATGTCATCGTCGCTGAGCCACAACACGCTAGTGCATTTCCGGTTCAACCCGGAGTACAAGGCGCAGCGCGGTGGGCATGGACTGGGCTCGAACTGCTCGGGGTACGCGGGCGAGGTGACGACGCTGAAGGTTCCGGTTGGGACGCTGCTCTACGACGATCTGACGGGTGAGCTGATCCACGACTTCGCGCGTCCGAACGAGACGATCATCGTAGCGAAAGGCGGTCGCGGCGGGCGGGGCAATCAGCACTTTGCCACGAGCACGCACCAGGCGCCAAGGGAGCATGAGCTGGGCCGGGCGGGCGAGGAGCGTGCCTACCGGCTGGAGCTGCGGCTGCTGGCGGACGCGGGGCTGGTGGGATATCCGAATGTGGGCAAATCGACTTTGATATCGAGGCTGTCGGCGGCTAAGCCGAAGATTGCCGACTATGCGTTTACGACCCTTGAGCCGAATCTGGGCGTGGTGTCGGTAGGGGAATGGCCGCATGAGCAATCGTTTACGGTGGCGGACCTGCCGGGGCTGATCGAAGGAGCGCACCTTGGCGCGGGACTGGGGATTCAGTTTTTGAAGCATATTGAGCGGACGAGCGTGATCGTACATCTGGTGGATGTTTCGGACAGCACGGACCGGGCGAATCCGGTGGACGACTTCAAGGTGATCACGGAGGAGCTGCGGAGCTTTGACTCAGCGCTGGCGGAGCGTCCGACGGTGCTGGTGGCGGCTAAGGTGGATGTGGCCAATCCGGAGAAGCTGAAGAAGCTGATGGCCATGGCGAAACGGCGGAAGCTGCCGTTTTACGCGATTTCGGCGGTGACCGGAGAGGGTGTGGAGCCGCTGAAGTATGCCTTGGCCGAGATGGTGGCGACGCACAGGCCGGTTCAGATAGATGCAGAGGCGGTAGAGTTGCCGTCGCGTCCGAGTCACCCGCCGCCGCCGAGTTCGGTGCGCGGACGGTCGACCTAGGCGCTGAGTTGGGGGCGGAGAGACAGGGAGAGGCAGCTGGACGCGGGCTGAAGATGGCCTTGTTCGGCGGGAGCTTCGATCCGCCTCACCGCGGTCATGTGGCCGCTGCACGGGCGGCGGCGAATGCCTTCGAGCTCGATTCGGTCCTGTTCACGCCAACCGGGTTACAGCCGCTGAAGCCCCGCGGCGCCTCGGCCTCCTATGTGGATCGTCTCCAGATGGCGATGCTGCTGGGGTTCTGCGACTCGAGGTTTTCCGTTTCGGATCTGGATGCGCCACGGAGGGATGGACGTCCGAACTACACGGTGGACACCCTGGAGGCGATGCGCGGTCTGTTCCCGGATGCAGCCATTTTTGCTATTGCGGGGGCTGATAGCTTTCTGGAGCTGCCTCGATGGCATCGATCACAGCGTTTGCTGGAGCTGGCGGACTGGATTGTGGTGAGCCGGCCTGGATTTTCCCTGGCGGAGCTTTCCGGGTTGGGGCTGTCGAAGCAAGCGATGTCTCGCGTCCATGTGCTCGAAGGGGTGGAGGAGAGGGTGTCGGCGACGGAGCTTCGGGCGCGGCTGGTGAAGGGTGAGGATTGCTCGGACTCGGTTCCGGAGGCTGTACTGGGGTACGTGCGGGAACACAAGCTATACCGTTGATCCTGGATCGCGGGCGAAGCGGGCTTTCGCCGTGCGCTGCGGTCTTCGAACTAATACCATGGTGAGGAGGAGCTTCATGCCGACGATTGAGAGTTATCAACTGCTGCTGGCCGCTGCCGCGGCTTGCGAAGACAAGAAGGCGGAGGACATCCGTATTCTGGCCCTGGATCCGAGCGAGAGCGGGCTATCGGACTACTTCCTAATCTGCAATGGAACGAACGACCGGCAGAATGTGGCGATCACGGACGAGATCGAGATCCGGCTGAAGCGGGACCACGGAGTGTACCCAAATTCGGTCGAGGGACGCCGGCAGGGCGAGTGGGTGTTGATGGATTATGTGGACTTTATCGTCCATGTGTTCTCGCCGGAGAAGCGAGCGTTCTATGGACTGGAGCGGCTGCGGAAGACGGCGGTGACAGTGAGTGTGGATGAGTTGGGGGAGGAGCTAAAGCGGGCCACTGAGACGAAGGTGAAGGCTTCGCGGGCTGCGGGGACGAAGCCGGCGGCAGCGAAGGAGGCCGGGAGCACGGTGGCTCCGAAGAAGACTGTGAGGAAACGAACGGCTAGGAAGGGCGTGGTTGGCAAGCCCGTGGCGGGGGCGAAGGGTGCGGTCGGGAAGACGGCGAAGAAGAGCTCACGGAAGGAGAAAGGCTAAATTTCTCTTTACGGCTGAACGAAGAGAGGAGGCCTGAGGGCCTCCTCTCTTGTGTTAAGCCGGGTTAGAAGTTGAGTCTCAGCTGGAACTCGGTGGAGCGGGGTGCGTTCTGATCGAAGGTGCCGTTACCGCGAACGATGCGCCTCGCGTAAAGTTCACCGGGGGTATTTGGACCATTCACGGAACCGCTTCCGCCATCGAGTGTGCCAGCGAGGGGCTTGAAGTTGGAGAAGTTTCCCACGTTATAGAACGCGATGGCGGGCTCCAGGCTCATGCCTTCATGAAACCGGTTGAGACGCACGGGATAGGAGAAGTTGAGGTCGAGGTCACGAACGGATGGATTGCCGATCGCCCGTGGGGTTGTGAGCTGTGGGATGGGTTGGATTACCCCGCCTACCGCTGCTAATTGGCTCGCGGTGAAGAGACCCGCGTTTACCAGGGCCTGCCCGGCTGGTGTGAGATTGCCCGCGACTGTGCTGTTGAAGTTCTGAATGTAAGTACCGAGGGTTCCGGGCTTAACGCGGTGCATGTAGTCACCGGGGAGTGTTCCTGGAGCGATGTCCCCGGTGGTGCCGTCTCCCGTGACGTCGGTCTGGAAGATGGTGCCAGCGGTGAGTCCTGAGGTAAGCGTCAGGTCAGCAGGTGCAGCAGAGTAGAAGTGGCCAACCGCACCGATCTGCGGGCCGTACTTTAGCCGGAAAGAACCACCAAACGAGACCTGGTGCATGTGATCGAGTCCGGCGCGGCCGACGAAGGCACTGGGATTGTCGTTGTCGAACGAGAGGGAGTTGAAGAAAGCGTCCGAGGTGCTTCCTCCCGCTCCTCCTGTGTTATTGGCGACAATGCGGGAGAGGTTGTAGGAGATCTGAACATTGGCGCTGTCGACGAAGGCGACGGGATGTGACTTCATCTGCCGCAATACGACTTGGAGTGCATCGTATCCGGTCTTGCCGATAGGGAGGATGAAATTGCCCTGGCCTAGGAGTGGGTTGACGCCCGGGAAGGCTGCGCCCGTGGCGACGGTTAGGCCGTTGGCGCTGGCAGGCTCTCCACCGAGGTATGTGATGCCCGAGTCAAGGCCGGCCTGCGCGAAGGTCTGAATGGTAGCGCCGGCGGCTATGGCGCAGTTGATGGCCGCCGAACTGGCTCCACCAGAACAGCCCCGCTTGGCGGTAACGGCTGCGATCGCCGCTCGGGCAGCAGTTGGGTTGAGGGTCCGTGCCGCACCGACGTGGTTCACATCGATACTTTGCCCGATCCGGAGCGTGCTGTTGTGAACGTAGTCGGCACTGAGGATGCTGCCCTTGGAGATCTCTCGCTGGATGCCGAAGTTCCACTGTTGTGAGTAGGGGCTCTTGTATGGCGCCCCGTAAATTCCAGCCACAGCAAGGGTTTCTCCGATATAGCCGCCGTTTTGTGAGGTAATGTTTTTCTGGGTGTTGGCCTGATAGGCGGCCTCGAGTGCGGTTGTGAAGGGAGCGGCATTCTTGATCGACCCGGCGCAGACCTGGCTGAGGGTCTGAGTCGACCCCCCCACCGTGAGGCTGGTGACGCGAGTTCCATCCGGCTGGAAGAGGGTACCTCCCTGCCCGCAGATCGATTGGGAGTTGAAGAACGGTCCAGATTTGAGCAGCGAGGTGCGAGCGTTGGTGGTGTTGTTGAAGACGTCCCCTTCGTAAAAGATGCCGTAGGCTCCTCGCAGCGAGGTCTTGTGATCGCCGGGAGCATATGCGAAGCCAGCCTGCGGGGCGAAGTTGTTGTAGGGCTGATGCACCCTGCCAGCGTACTGACTTCCGTATGCCCCGAAGAGCGACTTGCTGCCGGTGCAAGGAAGCTGAGTCGGGTCCGTGAAGACATTTGTGGTGTCGATGTCAGAGCAGAGGGGCTCCGGAAGATCCTGGTTTGCCCGGCCGGTATCGACGGTGTAGCGGACGCCAGCGGTGAGGGTGAGGCTCGGGGTAGCTTTCCATGAATCGCTGAGGTAAGCGGCCTCGCGCCAGTCACTGGTGTTTCCACCCAGGAGGCCAAAGCCCGGCTTTTCCACGAAGAAGCCGAGGCCGTTTCCAACCACGAACGAGCTTGCATGATATCCGTTGAGGGGATCGGACAGGCAAGGGGCCGCACCTGCGACACCGCCGCAGCCTAAGGCGTTTGGATTGGCTGCTGTAGGACCTTTGAATGCCGTCGATGCCGTTTCGCGGAGACGGGGACCGAGGCTGAAGAAGTTTGCGAATCCGCCACCAAGAATCCGGTTGACGCTGTATCCATACTTCAAGCTGTGCTGGCCTTTGGTCCAAGTGCCATCATAGCGAAGCTGCTTATCGGACTGGAAAGTTCCCTGGGGCGCAAGATAGTTGGGACCTGTGAAGACCCCGGCGTTCACATATTGAAAGGTGATTCCAGGGAGCAGGTTGGGAAGGGACGATCCCGACGTTGCGTCGGTGATGAGATTGTGGAACTTCTCATAGCTGCCGCGGAAGGAGTAAGTAAAGCGACCGCTCTGGAAGTCCGCACCAGCGGCGATGCCAGGAGTGTTGTCGCGATTGGCATAGAGGTTATATCCCGAGCCATAGTTCCCTGCGACGGAGTTGACGTTGTAGTTTGCTCGAGCAAAGTAGTGTCCACCGAAAGGACCGCTGTAGTCGAGCCGCACGACGGAGTATGTTTCGCGGTAGAAGCCAGGGATACCTGCCGTGAATCCCGGGAGCGCCGCAAAGGTGGGACTGACGGTGGGTGGCGTCGAGGCATCTTGTTTGATCCGCTCGGCATTTCCGAAGAAGAAGAGCCTGTCCTTAATGATGGGACCACCCACCGATCCGCCAAACTGGTTGCGCTGGAAAGGAGCGTCCTGGCCAGCGGCTGTGGCGAAGAGCGCGCGGTGATCCTGAAAGTTATAGAAGAGCTGGCCGTGAACACTGTTGGTGCCGCTTACGGTGGCGACCAGAAGCTGACCTGTGGAGGTGACATCGCCGGAGACGTCCTGTGTGGAACGGTTGAGTTGGAACTCGTTGATGGATCCCTGTGAGACGTTGAAGATGGTGGTGCCGACCGTCTCATCGGTAATATCCTGGCCGTCGAGAAGGATGCGGGTAGTACGGCCGGAGACGCCACCCACGGAGATGGCCGAATAGCCAGCCTTGGTCGGATCGAAGGTTTCGCCGCTCTGGAGGATGACGCCGGGCTCGATCTGGGCGACATCAAGGAAGTTGCGACCGTTGATCGGCAGCGACTGTATCTGCTCGTGGGTGAGCACGTCGCTGACGCCGGCCTGCTCGGTGTTGACCTGCAACTCCCCGGCGTTGACCTCGACGGTCTCGGAAGACTGGCCCACGGTGAGCTTGAAGCTGCCGCTGGTGACGGTGCCGGTTCTGACCACAGTCTTTACGTCAAGCTTCTGAAAACCGGGCGATGCGACCGAGACAGTGTAGTTGCCTGGGTTGAGTGGCCCCACGCTGTAGAAGCCGGCCGAGTCGGTCGTAAGATTTTTGATGGAGCCGGTGTCCGTTCCCCTGATAGCGATCTGGGAGTTCGGTACAACGGCGCCGGATGTGTCGGTGATCGTGCCCTGGATGGATCCACCGTTTACCGAGATAGCCTGGCTGACTCCCATGGAGGTTATGGCGACGATCATGAGCGCAAGTCCGAATAGCTTCTTCATGCAATTCTGCTCCTTAAGGTCTGGTCTGGAGATTTTGCTGGGGAACGATCGCGGCCATGACTTACACGCAAATGGCGGTCTGCAAAGAGAGAAGCAATTCTCACACCAAAGCTGGATGACTCCCGGGGGACTGGGCCAGGGTCTCATCCGAGAGCCGAAGGGGCACTTACTTGGAAGTCAACATGGCTCTAGGACGCCTTGCACCTGATCGTTGGTGCGTACAGGCGGGGGCTGCGAGTATGAGAATGCGTATAACTCAACGGATGTCCATATATGGTTTGTATTCCCTCTATTGCTCGTTGTGAGTCGGAGCGAGGAGGGCGACAGTTTGGAGAGGGGGCAGGGTGAGGATTTTACTGATTTCAATTGGCCCGAAGCACGGGAGGACGAAGCGACGCGAAGAGGAGGCTCTAGCAGACGATTACCTGCGGCGGACGGCGCGATACACGGGAGCGCATGGCCTGTGGGTGGAGACAGAGGCTGCGTTGTGGTCGGCTGCAGGAAGTGGATCGGGGAGGACGCCGGCAAAGGTGATCCTGATGGAGGGCGGCGGAAGTCTGCTGAGTTCGGTGGAGTTCGCGCAGGCAATTGGGGGATTTCGCGATCGCGGGGCGCAGCATGTGGTGGTTGGGATCGGAGGTGCCGATGGATGGTCGGCGGCGACGCGAGAGAGGGCGGACCTGCTGGTCTCGCTGGGGCGATTCACGTTTCCACACAGTTTGGCCCGGGTGGTTGTAGCAGAGCAGATCTATCGTGCGATGACAATTCTGGCGGGCCATCCTTATCATTGCGGGCACTAGCGATGGCCGGTATGCCGAAGCTGTGTTTTGCTTAAGGGCATGAGTGAAGCTTTGGAGTCGTCACGGCGCGGTCTGATCCTGATCAACACTGGCCCGGGCAAGGGAAAGACAACGGCTGCGCTGGGGACGGCGTTTCGCGCGGCAGGCAACGGGATGCGGGTGCTGATCCTGCAGTTTTTGAAGGGTTCATGGCATTACGGGGAGCTGGATTCGGCGAAGGCGATGGGGGATGACTTCGTGATTCGCCAGATGGGGCGCGGCTTTGTGAAGGTGGGTGGGGCGGAGACGGATCCGGAGGACGTGCGGCTGGTGGAGGCGGCGTGGTCTGAGGCGGCGGAGGCGATCGGGTCGGGCGAGTGGGATCTGGTGGTGCTGGACGAGATCAACTATGCGATCGGGTACAAGATGCTGGATCCGGAGAAGGTGGCGGAGGCGCTTCGGGGGAGGCCGGAGATGGTGCATGTGATTCTGACGGGGAGGAATGCGCATCCGGCGCTGTTGGAATTGGCGGACACGGTGACGGAGATGCGGGAGGTGAAGCATGCGTACCAGAAGGGAATTCTCGCGCAGCGCGGGATCGAGTTTTAGGTGGTGGGACTCACATTGTGATGCTGTAGCGAATGCGTAACGAGCGTAAGGGAGCTCCGAGGAGCGCCCTTACTTTGAGTCAGTGCGTCTTATTAGAAGATGATCTTCCCAGATAGCTGCATCGTGCGCGGGTTGCTGGAGAAGACCTGCTCCTTGTGGTTGAACTTGGGCGAGCTGACCTGATCGAAGAGACGACTGGTTGCTGCCGCACTTGCGATGGAGTTCACCGTGTTGAGCGAGCCCGGAAGGTACTGCGGATGATTGAGGACGTTGAACGCCTGCGCACCAAATTCGACCTTGTATCGATCCATAAAGCTGATCCTCTTGTAGAGGCTCAGATCTACGTCGTTGGTCCGGCCTGTCGGGAGAGTGTTTCGGGCGGTGTTCGGGATGGTTCCGAGACCGCCTTGGACGTAGTACGCGTTGGAAGGTGCGAACGTAGCAGAAGGCTTGCCAGAGTTGAGGATTGCACCAGCTGAGTAGCCAACGGTATCTCCCGCGCAAGCTGAGTACAAACCGCTCGCATTGCCATTAGCGGCGTTGTAGAGAGGCGTGGACCCGCAGGCGGATTGAAGAGCCGGATTTACGATACGGCTTACGACAGTGCCGGTGCCTTTGACGCCGTTGGGATTGACGAAGACCCGATCCGATGCTGCGTCACCATTCTGGTTGGAGTCGATCGCACTCTGAATCGTGGTGTACTCAGGCGACTGGAAGGTGTAGACGGGGACGACCTCCCAGTTCCCAAGCAGGTTTCTCAGGAAGAAGTTGGAGTGTTGGAAGAAGGGCAGATCGTAGAGCGTCTCGACCGTGAAGCGGTGGGTACGGTCCAGCGCGGATCGCGAGTACTCTGCCCGGAGGTTCTGGAAGTCCTGCACGCGACGTGGATGAAGCGCGGTCGAGTTGACGTCGGCCGTGGTGTCATCCATGGTCTTGCTCCAGGTATATGCCGCGTTGAACAGGAGCCCGTGCTGGAAACGACGGGTGATCTGCGTCTGAAGGCCGTTGTAGTTGGAGCCCCCGTTTGGGAGGAAACCGACGAGGTTGCTGGTGAATCCCGCAGCCGAGTACGCGGGGATGATCCGTGGTGTTGCGGCGAGGATGCTGGAAAGAGTGTTGGTCGTGTTGGGACTTGGGGTCGATCCGAAGTAGGTGGGCAGCTGGTTGGAGGGAAGCACCTGCGACTGGATGTTGATCCTGTTCTGCGTGTCGAGGTGAATGCCGCGGGTGCCGACGTAGCGAACCTCACCGGTGTAGTTTTTGGCGAAGACGTGTTCGACGCTTAGGGTCCACTGCTCCGAGTAAGGAAGCTTCTGATTGGGGATGTATGCGGATGTGGCGGCCCGCTGGTCGGCAAGTGTGGAGAAGGTAAAGTTGGAGGGCAGACCACCGGCGGCCAGAAATCCCTTAGTTTGCGTGCCTGGAGCGGTTGGAACGTCATTGGTTGTCTGGAACTGTGGCGGCGCGCTCAAGGTACCAAGGTTGTCGTAGAGAACGTCATATCCGATACCAAAGCCGGCGCGAACCGAGGTGTTCTCATTCGGAGCGTAGGCGAAGCCAACCCTTGGAGCGAAGTTCTTGTATTGCGGCTTCGGCTCGTTGAACGAGATGAGGCCGGGAACGCTTGCCGCCGAGTTGATCTTCTGCTCCTTCGAGGAGAAGGGAACGGAGGTGAACTCATACCGCAGCCCGAGGTTGAATGTGAGGGTCGGGGTGACGCGAAAGTCGTCATTTCCATAAGCGTAGATGTTGGTCTGATCGCCGTAGAAGGTCGGGCTGACGCCGGGAGGGGTCGCATTGCGTTCCCCGAAGATATCGGGGCTCAGATCCTGAAGGTAGGTTCCGAGGGTGCTGTACTCGTAGTCGCCACGGAGGCGCTGAACGAAGAGTTGGGGCGCGATGGCCTTGCGCCCTTCGACGCCAAACTTCATGGTGTGCCTGCCTTTGACCCAGGTAATTCCCTCGGTTGCCTGATAGAGATTTTCGATGGTTCCCTGAGGAGCGTTCGGATCGGGCCCGAGGACCACGCCGCCAAGATCGTCAAAGGTCAAGTTGGGAAACTGCGTGAGGCCGGGGAAGTTGCCAACGGAGCTGGTGACGCTGTAGTAACGATTGAAGCCGATACGGAACTCGTTGCTGAGGTTCGGGGTGAAGGTATGGATCTCAGTAATGGCGGCGAGATGGTACCGGTTGGGACCGGGCGCGAAGAATGCCGGGAAGGTGGCAGCGGTGTCCAGGGCGTCCGCTCGATTGTAGACATAGCGGACGCGAAGGTTGTCCTTCTGGGAAGGCGTGTAGTCGGCGCTGCTGGTGGAGTAGGTCGAGTTGGTGAAGGAGGCGACGTTGACGCTGACGCCTCCAACCGCGACGTTGCTGGGACCAACCGCAATCGTCTGGGGGCAGACGGCATCCTTATCTCCAGCCTGAGCGGCGGCCACGGGGCTGTACTGCTGGTAGGCCTTGAGATTGTTGGCTGAGAGCCCTGGCGTCGTGCTGATTGCCGTGAAGCCAGCAGCGGTGGGAGCGCAGAAGGTGGCGGAACCGCCGGCCTGACCGAGGGTCTGGCGCTCGAAGTTAGAGAAGAGGAAGAGCCGGTCGCGAAGAACCGGGCCGCCGAGCTGACCGCCGTAGCGGTTGAAGTCATAACGCGGCTTGAATCCGCGGGCGAGACGCGAGGCAACGTTGCTGTTTGCCTGTAGGGTGTCTACCGCGTTTAGCTTGCGGTTGTCGAAGTACTCGTAGACTCTTCCGTGGACCTGGTTGGTTCCGGAGACGATGAGCTCATTGAACTGCCCACCGGTCGAGTGCCCGTACTCCGGCGAAAACATGTTCTGGAGCGCAGTGAACTGGCCCACTGCGTCGTTGGGAACATAGAGGAGAGGGCCGGTGACGCTTTTCGAGTTATTGTCGATGCCCTCGATGGTGAAGTTGTTATTGCGGGGGCGCTGACCGCTGACGGACGGACCGGTACCGGCGCCGAGGCCGCCGCTGGTTGCCACACCCGGGCTAAGGAGCGCGAGGTTGAGGACACCGAGGCCAACGGAGGCTGTCGGCAGATCCTGCACCTCAAGCATGCTGAACGTCGACTGTATCTGCGACGTGGTCGTATCGATGGAGACGTTGGCGATACTGGTGACTTCGACGCTCTCGGAGGTGCCCGGGAGGACGGTGAAGTCCTGAGTCTGGATCTTGTTGGCGTCGACCGCAACAGCCTTGAGGGTGGTCGTTGAGAAGCCAGCAGCGGATGTGGTCACATCGTAGGCGCCCGCGGGCAGGTTTGAAATGCGGAACTCACCGCTGGAATTCGCGACGCCGTCGTACCTGACGCTGGTCGCCTCATTGACAGCGGTCACCTTTGCGCCGCCGACAAAGGCGCCGCTGGGATCCTTGACGGTACCGACCAGGGCCCCGCTGGTGGTCTGCGCTAGAGATGTGCCGAAACAGCAGAGGAGCAGAGCAAGAGCGAACAGAATGGAGGTGGGTTTCACGTTGGATCTCCTTAACCGAGCCTGGAAAGTACAAAGCAATCGAGACCGTACCCTGGTGAATGCAATTCAGGGACCACAATGGCGATGGGAGAACAGAGCTGTTCGTAGGGGAAATACGGTCGAGAGCGGCTTCCGGAGTACGGAACTTCGGATTCTGGAGCACTGATCTACTGAAATATGGATCGAGTGGTGTTTGCGAGCAGATTGTGGGAGAGACCTGAGGTAAGCGTGAAGGTCAGTACAATTGTGGCGGAAGATTAGAGGCACACCTACGTATGAGCTGGTTCAAGCGTGATGCGCACGAGATTATCAATACCAACCAAAAAACCGTCCGGACGGAAGGCTTGTGGGTGCGGTGCGATGATTGCCGCCAGGTGATCTGGAAGGCGGAGCTTGCGGAGAACCTGCAGGTTTGCCCGAGGTGTGGCTATCACTTCAAGATCGACGCGCGGGCGCGTATCGAGAGCCTGCTAGAGCCGGGGTATGAGCTGGTGGATCTGGAGCTGCGGTCGACGGATCCGCTGAACTTCACCGATCTGAAGCCTTACAAGAAGAGGCTGAGCGATGCGCAGGCGAAAACCGGACTGAATGACGCGATCGTGAATGCGATTGGGATGCTAGGTCCTCAACGGGTGGTTTTGAGCGTGATGGAGTATGGATTTATCGGTGGGAGCATGGGCGCGGTGGTGGGGGAGACGATTGCGCGGGCGGTGGACCGGTCGCTGGCGACGCGCGATCCGCTGATCATCGTTTCGGCTTCGGGGGGGGCCCGGATGATGGAGGGGATTGCGAGCCTGATGCAGCTGGCGAAGGTATCGGCAGGGCTGGCGCGAATGGATGACGAGGAGATTCCTTATATATCGGTGATGACGGACCCGACGACGGGTGGAGTGACGGCGAGCTTTGCGATGCTGGGGGATCTGAATATTGCTGAGCCGGGGGCGCTGATCGGGTTTGCAGGGCCGCGAGTGATCGAGCAGACGATCCGGCAGAAGCTGCCGGAGGGCTTTCAGAGATCGGAGTTCCTGCTGGAGCACGGGTTTCTGGACGAGATTGTGGGGCGTAAGGAGATGAAGGCGTATCTGCAGAGTGCGCTGGGGTGGATGACGGAGCTTAGGGCGGCCAGCTAGGTGGAGGCGGCGCGGCCATCCAAAACGGCGTTACGGGTGGCTCTGCGGCGGGCGGCGCACCAGGTATACGACGCGAGGCCGCTGGTATTCGAGGACCTGCTGGCTGTGCGAATACTTGGGGCGGAGTATGCGGGAGATCTTAAGAGGACTGAGACGAGGCTGGCGAAGCCGTTTTCGGTGGCGCTGCGAGCATTTCTGGTGGCTCGGAGCCGGTACGCGGAGGATTGCCTGGAAGCGGCTTATGCGCGGGGCGTGAGGCAGTACTGCCTGCTGGGAGCGGGGCTGGATACGTTTGGATATCGAAATGGGTATGAGGGGCTGCGGGTGTTTGAGGTGGATCATCCGGCAACGCAGGCGTGGAAGCGGGGGCTGCTGGATCGGAATGGGATTGCGGTGCCGGCTTCGTTGAGGTTTGTAGCGGTGGACTTCGAGTGTCAGGGATTGGAGGAACGGCTGGTCCCGGCGGGATTCGACCTCCGTGCGCCGGCATTCTTTGCCTGGCTGGGCGTTGTGCCTTATCTGACGTTGGAGGCCTTTCGAGGGACGCTGGAGTTTATTGCGGGGCGGGCAGCTGGGAGCGGGGTGGTGATGGACTATGGGCAGCCGCGCGAGGTGCTGCCGGAGCTGGAACGGATGGGGCACGACTCGCTGGCTTCGCGCGTGGCCTTGGCGGGGGAGCCGTTTCGGCTGTTCTTTACGCCGGAGGAGATGAGGGCGGAGCTGGCGGGATTTGAGGCGGTGGAGGATTTAGGGGCGGGGGAGTTGAACGGGCGGTACTTTGCTGAGCGGGTGGATGGGTTGCGGATACGTGGGGCGGCGGGGCGGGTAAGTTGTGCTTGGGTCTGAGGGATGGCTGGTTGCTCGGGCGCGAGCAACCAGCAGACTCCTCCGCTACGCTGCTGAATGACAAGCAACAGAAGGAGCGGCGGGAGGGGTGGACTCCTGCCGCCCTGAGTACGGAAGGCGAGGAGTTTTCTTGTAACGCGGCGCCCTAGTTGGAGGTCGGTTTGCCGCTGTCGGGTGGGGGAACTTGAGCGTTGGGGTAGATGTTGGGGATGGGGGCGTTGAGTTTCTGATCGTTTTCGGGGTGGGGGAAGGGTTTGCGGGGCATCATGGCTTCGCGCTCCGAGGTGTTGTAGAGGAAGATGGCTTCGACGACGGCGGCCTGCTGGAGGTCGGAGGCGTGGAGGCGGTCGAGGGTGTCCATGTCGGAGTGGTGGGTGCGGGTGTCGTAGTCCATGGGGTCCTGGATGTACTGGAAGCCGGGGAGGCCGACGGCGTCGAAGGAGAGATGGTCGGTGCCGCCGGTATCCCGGTAGCTGACGGTAGAGACGCCGAGGTCGGCCAGCGGGGCGATCCACTGTTTGAAGATGGGGCCTATGGCGTAGTTCTGCTGGGTGTAGACGCCGCGAACCTTGCCGGTGCCGTTATCAAGGTTGTAGTAGGCGTCGAGGGTCTCCCATTCTTTTGTGGTTGTGAGCGGACCGTGCGGGCGGAGGAAGGCGGGGATGTTGGGGTCGGGGTTTTTGGGATCGGCGAAGGCGCCGAAGTGCTGCTTGACGTAGCCCTGCGAGCCGAAGAGGCCCTGTTCCTCACCGGACCAGAGGGCGATGCGGATGGTCCGGCGGGGCTTGACGCCGAGAGCTTTGAGGATGCGGACCGCCTCCATGGCGACGACCGAGCCGGCGCCGTTATCGGTTGCGCCGGTGGCGGAGATCCAGCTGTCGAGATGTCCGCCGACCATGACGACCTCGTTCTTGAGTTTGGGGTCGGTGCCGGGGATCTCGGCCACGGTGTCGAAGCCGTGCTCGTGATCGCCAGTGAACTTTGTTTCGATGTTGAGTTCGAGGGTGACGGGAACGTGGTTTTGGAGCATGCGGGAGAGGCGATTGAAGTGCTCGATCATCATGACGGCGTTGGGGAGGGTGACGGCGGACTCCCTGAGCTGCGCGTTGCGGGAGAGGTTAGCTCCGTTGTCGTCGAAGATGATGCCGGTGCCGCCGCCTTTACCGCCGTCGCGGGACGGGGTGATGATGGCGGCGACGCCTTCGGCGGTCATCATCTTGAGGGCGGCGGTGCGGAGTTGGGTGATGCGGGCGCGCTCCGCAAGGAGTTGCTGGACAGTCATCGTGGGGGCGCCGGCGCGGCGTGGGCCATTGTCGTCCGGGTAGGTCTCCATTTCGCGCAGATCTTCGACCGTGTAGCGATGGAAGAGGGGTTCGGTGAGATCGGGGGTGGGACGGGTGGCGCCGAAGAGGACGATCTTTCCACTGAGCTTGCCCTTGTACTTGTCGAGATCCGCGGTGTCGTGGATGTCGACGCTGATGGCGTCGCCGGTGACGGGGCCCTTGGTTGCGGGCGACCAGGGGGCGGCCTGTGCCCAGAGCGGTTCGGGATCGGGCGAGACCATGCGGACCCAGGTGTTGATCTGCTGCCAGCCCATGCCGAACTCGCCCCAGTCCTCGAGGTGAGCGTTTTCAAGGCCGACGGCGGTGAGGGTATCGCGGGTGAAGGCGTTAGCCCGGGCCATGTTAGGCGAGCCGGTGAGGCGCGGGCCGATGCCATCCGAGAGTGCTCCGGCGAACTGCATGACGTGGGAGTGATGAAAGCCTTCGTCGCGGATGCGGGCGTACATATTGAGGTCGATGTTTTCGATGGAGGGCTGGGGACCGTAGAAGGACGGCTCCTTTTTCTCGGCGGCCTGGGCGGTGGTGACGAGGCTGGTGACGGCGACGGTACAGAGGCTCCAGCGTGCAAGCGCGCGCACGAGTGACATAGGGTATGTGATCCTTCCGCGGTTCAGGTGACTGTAGGACACCACCGTACAGCAGAGGACGGGCAGGCCTCAAGCTTTCAGACAGACCGCGGGACGAGAACTTCACCGAAAGTTTGTGGCCCGCGACGCAGATTTGGACGGGCTATTCTGCTCAGTTGTTCAGGAGCGGCGGAGCTGGCGGCGGATCCAGAGGCTGCCGAGATAACCGAGCGCGAGGACGGCTACGGCCGTGCCGATGGGGAGACCGATGCGGCGATAGCTGAGACTGAAGTCCACGGCGTGGTGGCCGGCGGTGTTGTAGGCGAGGATGCCCATGATGCCGAGAAAGGTCGCGGCGAAGAGGGCGGCGAATCCGCTGGCGAGGCCCATGAGCAGGGAGGAGAACCAGCCCAGATCGCCGATGGGAACACCGAAGAGGAAGCCGGCAGCGAAGGCCTGGGGCTGATCGAGAGCCATGTTAGATCCGCGATCCGGCGTGCGATGCGGCTGCGCCGGATTTTGCGACAGTTTGGACATACACAGATAGAATACTGCGTTATGGCAGAGAGCGTTCCAATGGGCCTGGTGCAGGCTGAACAGGTGGCCCGCGAAACGGCGACGCGCCGGTCGCTGAATGGCGTCGTGTATGCCGCATTTGGCGATAACCGGCTGGATGCGCGTGAGCTGGAGCGGATGGTGCAGGCGGTTCCGGCGGCGATCGCTGGGGCCTTGACTGACACGGCATATTATTTCGTGCCGCTGGCGATGAGCGACGAGCGGGAGACCCCGACGGGCCAGCGGCCGGAACGGAATGCGACGATGGTGGCGGCGGAGTACACCCCGGAGTTGGGCGACCTGGCGATCTGCCATCGGAACGTGCTGCTGGGGAAGACCGATGCCGTGTTCATCTCGACGCGATTGCTGAGCGACCGGTTCGCGTTGTCGTTCGAGTTCTTCATCAATGTGGGGCATGCCTTTGCGGATATAGCGGGGGTGCCGGAGAGCTTCGCGGAGCTGGCGTGGAAGCACGCGCTGCAGGATGTTCGCGGAGAGACCAGCCAGGACGCGTGGGAGAGTCGCGGGCTGGCGCTGGCGGGCATGAAAGAAGGCATTGATGCGCTGCGCGTGGACGAGAAGGCGAGGCTGCGGTTTGTGGAGGCGGCGTTCTCGGATGCAGTAGCGGTTTATCTCCTGTCGCTGTCGGTCGACTTCGACTACTCGGAGCTGCGGGAGCGGGAGTATCCTTTGCTGGCTCCGCAGGCGTTGGCGGAGCGGCTACGGCTGGTGGCGAAGCTGTTTCCGCCGAACGCGGGATACGAGTTTGCGATCAAGTACCGGCGCAGAGCCTAGCCGGCGAGAAGGCGGAAATAAGCTGGTGGATTGCTTGATTCCCGGCGAGTCGAGGTATCTCGCTGCGGCCGCTTCGTTGCTGTAGTCTGGCCGAACCTGAAGGTTCGCCATTGCGGTCACGTTGTTGTGTATGCGCGTGACGGCGGAGCTTGGGGCGGAGGCTGGAGAAGCACATGGCGAGATCGCGGAGAGAGTTCCTGGCAAAGGCGTCGTTGACGCTGGTGGGCGTGGCGGCGGGTTGTCGCGATGGGGAGAAGAAGGGCGGCGGGGCTGCGATTAAGGGAACGCAGGCGACACCGGCCACGGCAGGGGCTCCGCCTGCATTTGGGACGGCTCCGGCGGTGGGCCCGGAGGTCACAAAGGTGACGTTCGCCGAGGCGGAGAAGCTGGTGCAGGTGAAGATGAGCGATGCTGACCTGGAGGAGGCTGCCGGGAACTGGCGAAGCGCGATGGCTCCGCTGTATGAGCGCCGGGTGGGGCCGCGAAAGGTGGCGATCGAGGCGACGGTGGCGCCGTACTCGGTCTGCGATCCGGTGAGGGTGAGCGGGAGCGCTGCCCGGCCGGCGTCTGACCGTTTTGTGCGGAGCAAGGCTGAGGCGGAGGCGGCGCTGCCAGCGGATGAGAGAAATATTGCATTTGCGCCGGTGACGCAGCTCTCGCGTTGGATCGAGGGGAAGAAGATCACCTCGGAGCGGCTGACGGGAATCTACCTGGATCGATTGGCGCGGTTCGATCCGAAGCTGCGATGCGTGATTACGCCGACCCGCGAGCTGGCGATGCAGCAGGCGAAGCGGGCGGATCGGGAGATTGCGGCAGGACGCTACCGAGGGCCGCTGCATGGGATTCCGTGGGGGGCAAAGGATCTGCTGGATACGGCGGGGATCCGGACGACGTATGGGGCGGAGCCGTTTCAGAATCGCATCCCGACGGCGGATGCAGCGGTGGTACGGAAGCTGGACGATGCCGGGGCGGTCCTGGTGGCCAAGCTGAGCCTGGGTGCGCTGGCGCTGAATGACGTTTGGTTTGGCGGACAGACGATGAATCCGTGGCTGCTGGAGGAAGGGTCGTCGGGATCGAGTGCGGGGCCGGGCTCGGCTACGGCGGCGGGGCTGGTGGGGTTTGCCATTGGAAGTGAGACGGGTGGAAGCATTGTGAGCCCGTCGATGCGCTGCGGGGTGACGGGGCTGCGGCCAACCTATGGGCGCGTGCCGCGCACGGGGGCGATGACTCTGTGCTGGTCGCTGGACAAGTTGGGACCGATGGCGCGCGGGGTGGAGGACACGCTGCTGGTGCTGAAGGCGATCTCCGGACCGGATTCGGGCGATGTCGCGAGTGTGCCGAGCAAGCTGGACTTCGATGCGACGGGATTGGTAAAGGGGCTGCGGGTGGGGTATTTTCCGGGCTGGATGAAGGACGCTCCGGCGACGGACGTGGATCGAGCGGCGCTGGAAGCGGTGAAGAGGGTGGGGATGACGCCGGTCGAGGTGAGCTTGCCGGACTGGCCGTACGACTCGATGCAGCTGATCCTGTTCGCGGAGGGGGCAGCCGCTTTTGAGGAGCTGACGGTGAGCGGCAAGGATCATGAGTTGAAGATGCAGGTGCCGGATGCCTGGCCGAACAGCTTTCGGCAGGCGCGGTTCCTGTCGGCGGTGGATTATGTGCAGGCGGACCGGCTGCGGCGTAAGGTCGCGATCGAGATGGCGCGGGTGATGGGGCAGGTGGATCTGTTGCTGGTGCCTTCGCTGCGGGACGAGATGCTGGTGATCACGAATTTTACGGGGCATCCCTCGCTGACGCTGCGCGCGGGGTTTGTGGAGGTAACGGAGGCTCGAAGCGATTGGGCGCCGGATCCGAATCATCCGCTGCCGAAGTTTTCGCCGGCACGGCGGGTGCCGCACGGGGTGACGCTGATCGGACGGCTATTCGACGAGGGAACGATTGGACGGGCGGGAGTGGCTCTGGAGCGGGCGTTCGGGGTTGCGGGGGAGCGGCCGGCGGGGTTCTGAGGAGTGGTGGTCAACATGGCAAAGCGCTCAAGCCAGGAGCGCTTTGGTCGTTGGTTTGGCTTTGCAGTAGAAAGCGGGTCCTTCACTGCACCCAGGATGAAAAAGAATGAATCAGTCAGCAGAGAAGACATCAACTCCCATCCACCGACGGATCAAACTCCACTTTTAGCAGATCGCTGACTTCGGCTTCTTCTGCTTCGCTCGTATGCCTTAGCCGGTGATGATGCCCAGAGCAAAGAAGGATGACAAGAGGGTGAGGCCGTCCTCGATAAGAGCGACGCGCCAGTCGGGCCAGCGGGTGCGCTCGACAGCGAAATGGCGGAGATGATAGCCGCCGAAGGCACCGATCAGCGCGCCCATGACTCCGAGAAGGATGCCCTCGATGATGGATCCCATGAGAGCCGTGCCGATGATGGCGCCGACGAGCCCGCCGAAGGAGACGCGCGCAATCAACGCGAACGGGGAGATCCGGGAGGGGGTCCTGGGTAGTTTGTCACCGATGTATTCGCCGACGGCAAGGAGGGTGAAGACGCCGACGGCGATGGGGCTTGCCGTCCAGAAGGCCCAGGTTCCATGCACTGGGAGATAGCCGAGGTGGGCATACCAGCAGATGAGCGCGATGGGCGTCATGGTGCGGAGGCCGGTGCAGATACCGAGAAGGGGAAGAGCGATGATCCAGGACATTACGGCCATTGCCACGCTGGGTACTCCTTCGTTCGGGGAATTATTTAGATGGATGCGACGAACCAGAACAGATGTTTGCGGCTGGCGACTGCGTTGCCCAAAGCAGTGCCACACTCAGGTCGAGGGCTGAAACGTTGATGATCTGAAGGTCGTGTTCGGGCTAGGGGCGGAGCCAAGAATAGAGGGGGAAGCGTTCGGCCAAGTCGAGGACCTGGGCGCGGATGTTGGTGAGGCGGGTAGGGTCGGAGCGGTGATCGAGGGCTTCGACGATCCAGGTGGCCACTTGACGCATCTCGGGTTCCCTCATGCCGCGGGTGGTGAGGGCGGGGGTGCCGATGCGAATGCCGGAGGGCTTCATGGGCGGATTGGTGTCGTAGGGAATGGCGTTTTTGTTTACGGTAATGCCAGCGGCGTGGAGGGCGCTTTCGGCTTCGGAGCCGAGCATGCCGCTCCCGAAGACGTCGATGAGGACGAGGTGGGTGTCGGTACCGCCGGAGATGATGCGATAGCCCTTGCTGGCGATCTCCTCGGCGAGGCAGCGGGCGTTGGAGACGATCTGGGCGGCGTAGGTGCTGAAGCCGGGCTCGAGGGCTTCGCGGAAGGCGACGGCTTTGGCCGCGATGACATGGACGAGCGGGCCACCCTGCTGCCCGGGGAAGACGCTGCGGTCGATGCCCGCGGCGAACTCGCTTTTGCTCAGGATCATGCCGGAGCGGGGGCCGCGAAGGGTTTTGTGGGTGGTGGTGGTGACGATGTGGGCGTGGGGAATGGGCGAGGGGTGGGCGCGGCCGGCGACGAGGCCGGCGAAGTGGGCCATGTCGATGAGGAGGTAGGCGCCGACCTTGTCGGCGATGGCGCGCATGCGTTCGAAGTCGAACTGGCGCGGATAGGCTGAGCCGCCGCCGATGATCATCTTCGGTTTCTCGCGCGTTGCGATGTCTTCCAGTTCGTCGTAGTCGATGACCTCGGTATCTTTACGGACTTGGTAGCCGACGATGCGGTAGAGTTTTCCAGAAAAGTTGAGTTTATGGCCGTGGGTGAGGTGTCCGCCATGGGCGAGGTCGAGGCCGAGGAGGGTGTCACCGGGGGTGAGCAGGGTCATAAAGGCGGCGGCGTTGGCCTGCGAGCCGGAGTGGGGCTGGACGTTGACGTGTTCGGCGCCGAAAAGGGCTTTGGCGCGATCGCGGGCGAGGTTTTCGACGATGTCGGCGAACTCGCAGCCGCCGTAGTAGCGCTTGCCGGGGTAGCCTTCTGCGTATTTGTTGGTGAAGACGGTGCCGGCCGCTTCAAGGACCGCGCGGGAGACGAAGTTTTCGGAGGCGATCATCTCGAGGCCTTCGTGCTGGCGAAGGATCTCGTTTTCGATCTGCGCAGCGATCTCCGGGTCGGCTTGCGCTAGGGGGGCTTCGAGGTCGATGGGCATGCTGACGATTTTATGCTGTGGAGATGGTCTTTGGACTTTGTGGCTGCTTCAGGAGGGGACAGCGGATTCCTCTGCTTCGCTCCTGAATGACAAGCAAAGGAGCGAGCAACGGCAAGGCGGTGCTGGGCAGTCAGGCGGATTCGGCGAGTTGTTTAAATGCGTTGTGGATGAAGAAGCCGAGATACCAGCCGTCGAGGTACTTGTAGGGGGTTTCGCCGGTGGTGTAGTGGCCGCAAGGGAGAACTTTTGAGACATAGTCGACGCCGTGCTCCTCAAAGTTTTTGAGGACGTCGAGGGAGAACTCGCGGAGGAAGGTGAGGTCGTAGGTGGCGTGGACGACAAGGACGCGCTTGGGATTGGCCGCGAACTGCCGCATGTAGGACATGGGGCTGATGGAGGTGAAGATCTGGCGGACGAGATCCTGGGTGAGGCCAGCGTGCTCGAAGGCGGCGCGGACGTGGCGGGTGGATTGGCCGGTCCAGACGACGTCGCCGAACCAGGTGGAGGCGTGATTGAAGGCGCAGACGCGCAGGCGCGGATCCATGGCGGCCGCGATGAAGGCGTAGCAGGAGCCGAGCGAGGTGCCGAGGATGCCGAACTGGGTGTAGCCCTGTTGCTCGAGCCAGTCGAGGCTGGAGCGGATATCGAGGACGGCTTGCCGGCAGGCGGCGATGGTGCGGCCAATATTGGAGCTGACGGCGTAGTCGGAGCGCTCGAGTTCGGCCGGGCGGCGGATGTCGTGGTAGGGCTTGGAGAGGCGGAGGGCGGAGATGCCGAAGCGGTTGAACAGAGTGCAGAGGGCGTTATGGGAGAAGGCGTCGGCGTTCCACTGGGGCATAACGATGATGGCCTGCCTGGGCTTGCCGAGTTGCTTTGCCCGCTGTGCCGGTGGGGGCTCCGGCGCTGGGTACCAGCGGGCATTGACGATGTCGTTCTCGGGGTAGCGGGTGCGGGCGGGCGAGGTGAAGCGGAGGAACTGGGCTTCGGGCAGATCGCCAGCGGCGGCTCTGCGCTGGAAGTGGGCGTCCTGGGCGAGGGTTTCGGGGCGGACGTTGGTGGGAAAGAGCTGCGGGTGACGGGTCTCGAGGCGGAAGTCTGTGGGGGTCTCGAACGCGAAGAAGCGGTCAGCGTTTCGGACGAGGCTGCGGTTGAGCGCGATCATCCGGTCGAGATCGGACAGGGTGGGATCGGATCGGGCGCGATCAGAGAAGGGAAGCAGCTCGTCGATGGAGGCAGATTGGAGTGAACTGTCGATCCAGTCGAAGCCCCACTCAAGGGGGCGGACGATGCGATTGGTGTCGCGGGTGGTGAGCGAAGTCTCCCAAGAGAACATCCACTTCGCATAGAGCCGGGAAAGCATTGGTTTCAGTTTAGCAAGCGGATGCGCGCGGGCTTAGAGCTCGTTGAAGACGAGGCAAACGCGGCCAATGATAGGGTCTGATGGCGATTTGCCGGGGGCGATGGGAATGAGTTGGACGGGGAAGGCGGTGGAGTTAGGCCGGAGGATGAGGCGACCGTGATCGAACTCCGCAAAACGCAGAGAGAGGCCGCCACCGCAGCGAATGGCGTAGAGGTTTGGCTGTTGGGAGCGGTAGGGCGCAAGCGAGGTGTAGTGACGATCAATGACGAGGACGGCCCCGGGTGCGAGGAGGGGGGCCATTGCGGCTGCCTGCTGTGAGTCGGCGCGGATGGCCACGAAGCGTTGCCAATGGGCCTGGGCGTGCGAGTTCCTGGGGCGGTTCTCGTAAAGGACTGCGGCCGAGATGGGAACGTTCTCGATGGTGGAACTGGGGGATACGGCGGCCTCACCCAGAGCAACGGAGGAGGATACGAGCGGGACGGGCTCGGTATGGCTCTCTCCGGCGAGAGCCGAGGCCTGGAGATCGACAGCGTTGGATGGGGAGGGCAGGATCTGATTGATGGTGAGGTTCTGGGCTGCGAGGACTCGATCGAGACCGTCAAGCGAGAGGGCTCGTTTGCGGTTAAGGAAGTTTGAGATATGGGCCTGGCGGAAGCCGGTCTGCTGGGCGAGTCGAGAGCCGGAGAGGGCGTCCTCGTCGATGCGGCGGATGAGTTCGAGACGAAGGCACTCGTGCAGATCGGCAAAGTTCATAGGTTGTGGAATTCATTGTGACGGAACCATAACTTTTTGCAAGACGAAGAAACAGCGAAGATGTAGCAGTGTGCAATCTACGAAGCGATTGTTTGCGTATTTATCGAGCTTTGCGCTGGGATGTTGAGTTTAAGAGTCACTGGTTGACTTTGACTTTGTTGAAAGCTATAACTTTGGAACCTTCTGACGAAGGAGCATCTGCCGGGGCCTCGATGTACGAGGTCGACGTTTCCAGAGTGGAACTGGGATGCTGGACGTGGTGTGAGAACAGGATTTTTCTCCCAAAGGTGTGACACCGCGTTGAACCGCTAACAACCAGACGTTGCGCTTGAGTTCACCGGCCACAGAGCCGAGAGACGAGGCGGCAGTGCCTGATAGCAACCTGAGCGAGCCCCTCCGACCGTTGAAGATCGAGGCTTGCTAGGGGAGAGGTATGCCTTGAGGGGAAAAGATGAACTACTTGCGCATGGATCTGAAGGTATGTGAGGGATGCGGGGCGTTGTGGCTTCGCGTGAGTGCAACGAAGGGCGTGTACTGCAGGGGTTGCTCAGCGATGTTTGCGGAGTTTCCGGCTGCGCGGGAGCGGCGAAGCGCTGGGAAGCGTAAATCGCTGAAAAGAACAACGGGGTGTGGAGCAGCGTCGCCCAGGGTGGGAGGGACGCGATGAGCGCCGCGTTTGCCGTTCTGCCATGGCTTTGGGCGGTTGCGACCAGAGGCGCTGCGACAAGGGGCGTTGGCGATGAGAACAAGGAGCCGGAGTATGGGAACCGGAGGGAGGTTGCGCCGGAGCTTGCCTTCTACAGGAAATACACAGAGGGGATGCTGCGGAGGTATGTGCGCCTGTCGATGGAGACGGGGCGGGTTCCTTCGCTACTGGGCAGGGAGATGTTTCGGGGCCGTGTGACGAACTACCGGGTGCAGGGCTTCGATGATGTCGTGATCTTCGTCCATGACGTGGAGAAGTGCTTGACGAAGCTGACGGCGTTGCAGCAGACGCTGATCGAGCGGATTGCGCTGCAGGAGTACACCCAAGGCGAGGCGGCTCGCATGACGGGGATGAGCCTGCGCACGGTGGTTCGGAGGTATGCGGAGGCAGTGGACATGCTGACCTCGATTTTTCTGGAGTCGGGGCTTCTGGAGCCTTTGACGGCATGTCAAGGGGGAGGAGGTTGAGCTCCCGATGTAAGCTACTGCTATTGCTGCCTTTAAGTGCATGATTAGACGTGGCGCAGCAACCTGGTGCGGCTTGCTATTCTGAATAGGTAAGAGCAGTGCCGGAGGAGCGGGGGAGAGAGGACCGAAAGGGCTTCTCTGCCCCGCTTCTTTTTTGGGGGCGAGACGAGTGGCAGCACGGAGGCGGGTGAATGGGCGTTTCGCCAGTGAAGTGGGGGCTGGCGATGAGGACGAGAAGGGATCGACGGGCAAAGTACCGCGGGTGCGGCTACGTCCGAGGCAGTGCCGTGAATTTGCGCGAAAGCGGATGGCGGAGGCGCTGCCGGAGATCGTAGACCGGTTTGTGCGGGAAGCCAAACTAGGGAGCATACCGCACGCGAAGGCCTTGGCGGGGATGTGCGGGATGGATAAAGCTGAGGCGCCGGTAAAGAAGTCGCGGCGGCGACCCGGCCTGACAGAGATGCTGATGCAGGAGTTGAAGCGTGGACGTGAGGCCGATATCGAGAGCCCGAGCGCCCTGTGATAGGACGAGCGATGGGACGAGGGTCGAAGCACAGAGGTTTGGAAAGGGGAGTTGGCATGGGACTGGACAGCACTCGGATGAGCGGCACGCAGGCAAACGCCAGGCGACGAGGCGTTATACAGCCGCGGTATGGGGGACAGAGAGACACTGAAGCGATTCGGGCGTCCTGCTGGCTGGGGAGCTCTCGAGAGGCGATAGGCGGGGACGATCGAGTCGAGGCTGGGCAGAGATCGGGGATGCGCGGGGTGAGGGTGCGGAGAGATGCCTTGGCGAAGGTGCAGCTGCATGCGATGGCGGTGGAATTTCCGGAGGTTCATGGGCATCCGAACCGGCTGCCGTTCGAAGGTGTGTTGACGTTGGTGGATGTGGCGAGCGACAAGGCTCCGAGTGGATCGCGTGGACACCGGGTGGTGCTGACCCGGGAGGCGGCCCATGCGGCGCTGCCGAGCCTGTTGGGGATGGCGGTTGGATACAAGACGGGATGGGATGGGCATGATGCGCGGCTGAAGTGCGGGATTATCACGGCGGCGGAGTTGGATGGGCGACGGCTGGTGGTGAGCGGGTTTCTGTTTGCTCGTGACTTTCCGGAGTTTGGGCGGGACGGATCGGGTGGAAGCGCGCTCGAGGACGGCGCAATGGGCATGAGCTATGAACTGGCGGACGCGCATGTCGCGGATATGCGGGCTTCGATCTGGACGCTGACGCGGGCGACGTTTACGGGGGCGGCAATCTTGTTGCGTGAAAAGGCAGCCTACCGGAGTACGAGCTTTCGGGTGAAGCGACCGACGTGTGCCGGCGTGCGAGGCGCGGCGGCGAAGGTTCACTGATCCGGCTACCGTGGCCGGAGCGTATGCCGAGCGAAGGCGGGGGCACGACTTTCGTGCCCAAAACAAGACGGCCCAGATTTCCGAGGGCCGAAGGGAGATGCAAATGGATGGCGTGAACAAGGTGGAGCAGATGTGTGGCAGCGAAGCGACAGCGATGGAACGTGCTGTGGATCGTCTGGCCGTGGCGGCCGAGCTGCTGGAGCGTGCCGTGGAGAAGATGACGGAGCGCGAGGGATCTTTCGCGGTCGAGGCCGAGGCTTCGATCGGGCGGATCGTGGCAACGGTGGAAGGGCGGCGCGAGGTGGAGTTGGAGCAGAGGCTGGCGGCGGCTGAGACGGAGTTGACGCAGCTGCGGGCGAAGGCTGCAACCGGCGAGGTAGAGCGTGGGCGGAAGACAATTCCCGCGGCAATGGGCAACCTGCTGGCAAAGCAGGGTGTGGTGGTGGAGTCGCTTGAAGCTGGAGCTCTCGATGCTGCGCTGGTGAGCCTGAGCCTGGAACAGAGGATCGCGGTGAAGGCGCAGTTGATGCGATCTGGCCTGCTGGGTTAGGTCTTTGCTTCTGCGAGCTGGATCCGCGACAAACACGGTTAGGGATGTCGGATCGGCAGACGGCAGGTTTCGTGGGCCGGGCGGAAAAGAAGCCGCAGCCGATCAAGATACGGATGCTGGGTGAGATGGACTAGGCGCGGCTAAGGCTGTGCCTCTTGGTTTTTTGAAAGGAAGCAAGAATGAACGCGAAGTTTACAGATATCAATGCGGCTGCGGATTTTCTGGGGCCGGGCGCGGTGGAAGTTCCGCTGTATCAGACGGAGATCACGGATCTCGTACGGCGACGGGGCATCTTCGGGCAGCGCATCAAGCAGGTGCCTGCGACTGGACACCCGTCGCGGTTTTTCGAGGAGACATCGATTCCGTCTCCTTCGGCGCCGACAGGGTTCGTCGATCCAAGGAACATCGTAGCGCCGCTGGTGAGCCCGACACGGGTGGAGCGCAGTGTTCCGCTGAAGGCACTGGTGGCGCAGATCAACTACAACCTGTTCGATATCGAGCTGGGCAATCAGCAGAGCCAGTTTGCGTATCTGCAGGCCAAGGACCTGGCGGACACGGTGGACGGCGTGCTGCGGACGCACGATGTCGCGCTGTGGAACGGCAACGATACGAGCCTTAGTTCGCCGACGACGGCGCAGTATTTTGGCGCAAGCGGGCAGATCAGCGCGGGCGGGAATTCGGTTTCGATCGCGGCTGGGCAGAGCATTGTGGATGGCCTGAAGTCGACGGTGGCGCAGATGGTGTCGAACAGCTCGTATGGGGTTCGGCCGACGGCGATCTATGCGAATCCGGTGCTGCTGGATCTGATCGACCGCGAGATGAAGAGCGAGTTCAACGTGGTTCTGAATACGCGGGAGATCACGAGCGGCTTTACGGTGAAGATGCTGTCGACGCAGGCGGGCGATCTGCCTCTTATTCCGGAGTGGACGTTGAGCTACACGGGCACACCTGGATCGGGAACGGCGGTGCTGCCTGCGTACATCGTGACGGAAGACATGATCGAGTACCACTGGTTGAGCGATCCGAATCCGAGGATCTTTCAGCTTGGGGTTCCGGGGTCGCTGGCGTCGCAGTATGTGGTGGTGAAGTTCGGCGGCTTGGTGGTGAAGGGCGCGAACTACGCTCACTACCAGGTGCTCGTAGACCGCTAGGCGGATTGAGTTGGTGGGGGCCAGAGGGACCGGTGGAGTCAGCCGGTCCCTTTTTCTTGTAGAGGAAGGGCGGATGCGATGGGGTATTTGTTGCCGACGGAGTATGTGCAGTACGGACTGACGGCGGAGACGACGGATGACTGGGTGACGATGGCGTCGGCGCTGATCGAGGCGCACTGCCGCCGGCCCAGTCTGCTGCTGACGCAGTATGTGGAGCGATTGAGAGTGACGGCGGGAGCGCAGACGGTGCGGTTGAGCTACCTTCCGCTCGCGAGCTCGGACGCGGCTTTGGCGCTGGTTTCGGTGAAAGCGCGGTATGGACGGCCGCGTCGCGGCGAGCTGGCGGATGTGTTTCGGGAGCAGGTGGCGTGGGCCTTTACAGTGCCGGGCAGCTGGACCGTGCTTTCGGCGGCGAACGTGGAGTTAAACGCCGCGACCGGAGAGGTGACGTTGCCGGACAACTTTCTTGGCTTGAGCTACAACGAGGTCGAGCTGACGTACATGGCGGGGCTGAGCTCGGTGCCGGCGGCGGTGAAGGTGGCGTGCGGGCAGATTGTCCGCAATGCGCAGGCGACGCCAGGGATGAACGTGAAGTCGAGCAAGCTGGACACCATGCAGATGCAGTATTTCAGCTCGTCTTTGATGGATGAGCAGATACAGATTCTGCTACGGCCCTATGTGGCGCAGAGGGTGGGGTGAGCGGATGGCGGATGTGAGGATGAGGAGCGATGCGGCTCGACGCGCGGCGGAATCGCTGCTGCGAGGAACGGGGGGGCGGGCGGTGTACCTGCGGCTTCCGGCGGCTGCGAAGGCATCGGCTGTGAATGAGCAGCTTGGTCTGTCGACGCCGCAGTTTCAAGATGCGGAGTTGGCCCCGGTGGTGTTTCGGAAGGCGAGGCCGAAGGCGGGAAAAAATGGCGAGCGATGGGAGCTGTTGGTTTCGGCGATCTCGGTTGCCGGGATCGTGGGTCTGACCGGCGCCGCCGATGCGAGCGATTTGTTTGCTGGAGCATTTGGCGTGTTGGTCGGAGAGCGACTGATGGAGATTGAAGCGATGTCTTCTTCGGATATGGATGGGTTGCCGTATGTGTATCGCCTTGTGATCCGAGAGCCGGCGGCGAAAGCAATCTAGAAGGAACGAGGGAGAGAGATGCAGAGTGCCAAGGATAGTTTTTACGTGGAGCTGCGGAACAGAGTCGCGGCGATGAATCCGGCGCGAACGATGGTGCTGCGCGGGGTATCCAGGCCGGGCGTTCTGGTGACGGAGAATGAGCTGGCAACGACGTTCTTTGTGGCGGATGTTTTCTGGTTGAGGTGGGTGGAGGTGTCTCTCGAGCCGGTGGATCAGATGGTGAGAGTGCGATGCGAGATCTGCTATGCGACGGACGGCATGACGGGCAATGGCGGAATGGATCGGGGACGGATGCTGGCGGGGATGGACCTGGAGTTGGCAACGGTGCTGCGGCGACAGCCCCAGAACGTGGGGAAGACGACGTACTCGAGCAGCGGCTCCGTAGCGATGTCGACGAGTATCTTCTGGACTGACCCGGTGTTTGGGAAGACCACGATAGAGGGCGAGCGGATGAGCCGAACCACAACGGTGGAGGTGTTTGCGTACGGGGAGGCGGGGGATCTATGAGCGCGACGATAACGGGGGTGGGAACAGCGGCAGGCATGGTGGCGGGAGCTGCTCCGGTGACGCGGCGCGTGCGGGCGTACTTCGCTCCGGTGAACCGGTTGACAGGGCAGCCGACGATCTTCGATGCGGCGCAGAGTGGACGATTCGACCCGGAGCGCCCGCCTGTGCCGTGGGTGGACCTGGGGTGGTGTACGGGCTTTGCACGGAAGGCGGGTACGACGGTTGCGGCGTTGCGGACGGGCGCACCGGCGGTGGTGCAGAGCCAGGTGCGCACCGAAATGGAGGCGACGGTCCACGTCGAATTTCAGACCTGGGGCAAGCTGCAGCTGGCGCTGGCATCGGGATCGCAGCAGATGAATCTGCTGACGACGGGAGCCGGGGTGGCGCCGAATGGGAGCGGTGGAGTGAGCGCGACGGCTGTGCCTCTGTTGACGGTGGGAGGAGCTTCGACGGCAAGTACGCTGAATGTGGGAGCGATGGCGGCGGCGAGCTTTGCTGTGGGAGACCTCCTTGCGGTGGATGTGGACTACGCGGGGCAGAGCGGATTTGTGGGAAGCGGTGTGAGCGCGGCGTGGGTGCGGAGAGCGACGGATGTGAGCGGCGACCTGAACTTCGTTCGGCGGGTGACGCTGAATGTCGGCCGGGTGGTCTCGATAACGGGTGGTGTTCTGGGGTTGGGCGGAGCCCTGATCGCGGGCGCTCCGCTGGCCGTGATGCAGGTGAGCCGGGTTAGAGGATTTATCGATCGCGAGGGCGGGTCGTTCTTTCAGGAGTGGTCCGGGTTGTTTTGCATGGATGGAGAGCAGGGCGACCGGGTGCTGTTTCACTACCCACGCCTGCAGGCAATGCAGTCTTCCGCTGAGACGGCAGAGGCGCTGGTGGGGAGACTGGAACGGTTGAAGCTGAGTGCGGCATTTCGTGCGCTGCCGACGAAGGATGCGAGCGATGGAGAGACGGTGCTCTGCTACCGGAGCTATCTGCCAGGGTCCATGCGAACGGTATGAGGATTGTCAGAAGTGAGTGGAAGGCCCGCTTGAAGGATTGGCGTGAAGGAGAGATGACGATGAGATGGATATCGAGACAGGGATTGCGGGTGTTTGGGTCGATGTGGCTGCTGCTGGCGGTGGATGCGGCCGCCGGGGTGAGCACGACCCAGGTAGCGGACATCATCTATCGTGCGGATGGATCGCTGGCGACGGGGACGGTGATCCTCAGCTGGCCGGCGTTTACGACATCGGCGGGAGAGGCGATTCCTGGTGGAAGCACGTCGGCGCCGATCTCGGCTGGGGGAGTCTTTCGCGTGTCGCTGGCTCCGAACATAGGGGCTACACCGGATGGGAGCTTCTACACGGCGGTGTATCACCTGGATAACGGCAGCGTGAGTCGAGAGTACTGGGTTGTGCCGGTGAGCCAGACCGCCGTGACGGTGAGTTCAGTGCGGAGCTCGGTGCTGCCGGCATCAGTGGCGATGCAGACGGTGACCAAAGGGTATGTGGACACGCAGATTGCGGGGGCTCTGACGGGACATTTGCCAGTAGGCGCGCTGCCGTATATCGCGAAGGCGGGAGACACGATGAGTGGGCCGCTGGCGCTGGCGGCAGACCCAACCTCTGCCGCGCAGGCGGCGAACAAGCACTATGTGGACGCGGTGGTGGGGGCGGTGACGAGCGGTCTGATCCAGAAGATCTCGACAGCACCGCAGACATCGCAGGCGATCTCACAGCCGAGCGGGACACAGCTGCAGACGAACCTGCTGAATGGCGTGGAGTACGCCAGCCAATACGTGAGCGGGTTCGGCGGCAACGGGATCGCCAATGCAACGAGTGCGCCGGATTGTGCGCTGGGATGCGAGGTGAAAGCGGAGCAGAGCTACAGCTCGAAGGAGGGCTATACGCCTGCGAGCTGGAACAGCGGACCGACGAGCGGGACGCACGTGGAAGACGATCGCGGAGGGCAGCGGCATGACAGCTATTTCAATCCGTTTGGATGGACGAATCCTGGGACCGATCCGGGGCAGCTGATTGAGGTGGTCTCGACCCGCAGCGCAACGAGCGTTTCGAGCCAGACGCACTCGCAGGAGCCGGCTTCGCTGGGGCTGATGATCACCCACAAGGGTCTGACGGGCGGATCGAATCAGTTTCCCGCGACGATCGAAAGCCCGGTTCCCTACTTCAAGAGCACCTATTCCGCGCTGGCGGTCGCTGGCATATATAACACGCCAGGGCAACACGTCCTGGACCCGCGCGACATTGATTGTTTCGGGGTGGGGGATTGCTTGATCGGATCCCAGTTTATGCGGGCTTCGGGCGGATTTCGGGATGAGGCGGATGAGGGAGCACACCCATTCGACCTGCAGATCGAGGAGGACACGAGGGTGTTCCAAGGGACCTGTGCGGCGGGCTGCACAGCCGGATCGAGGGTGGTACAGGTGGCCGTGACTTCTGCCGCGGGAACACAGGGGGAAGGACGATTCCTGATCGACAAAAACCCGGCGAAGAATTTATCGACGGGGCTGCTTACGGGCGGTGCGATCGCAGCTCCGGGCTCGCCTGGACCGACGGCCAGTTTCAGCGGGACAAGTTTTCCAGTGAGCGTATTCCTAGCAACTGCCCAGATCATGCGATCACAGGTAAACAATATGGCGCCTGGCAGCGTGAACGTCGCTATCGCGACGAGCGGAGTGTATGCCGGATTTGCAACGAGCACGGCAGCGCTGCCGAATCCTTCGGGTGTGGCTTGCGTTACGGATGTTCCGAACGCCTTCAATCCGACGAACTATGAGATGGCCACCTACACCGTGACGGACGCGACACATCTGCAGATGGACCTGAACAAGGTGCATGCGGCGGGTGCGACGATCGCAGTGGGCGGGCTGTGCGGGTACGGCGTGGAGCAGACGGTGGACACCTCGATTGGAATTCGACAGGTGTTTCCGGTGATTGGATCGTACTCAGGGACGGCGCTGTTCTATGCGGCCCACCAGACACCGATCCTAGGCATAAGCGGGCTGACGAGCTCGTACCTGAATGTAAGCCGACCAATCGCTTCGATGACGCGCAGCAATCACACGGTCACGCTGACGATTGCGGGATCGCTGCCGGTGGATGTGAATGGACTGACGCTGACGGTGAGCGGGGTTGTGGACCAGAGCTTCAATGGAAGCTTCGCGGTTACATCGACGGGGCCGAACAACCTGACGTATACGCAAGCCGCGGCCGACGGAGCAAGTTCAGGTGGAACGGTCGGGGCTGTGACGGGAGGGTTTGTGCTGTACCCGATGGCGGAGGTGCTGGGGGTCTTCAACGCGACGACCAAGAGTCTGGATGGCCAGCTGACGCTGGCGGCGAACACGGCGCCGTGGGGGCAGAACGATGCGTTGGAGGAGCCCCATTATTTCCAGGAGGCGGTGCAGGCGGATACCGAGTTTATCGGCCAGACGACACCTCGACCAACGGTGTTCTCGAGAGCTGGGCTGCAGTATCAACTCAATGTCGGACCGGGAATGCGGGGGTGGACGATCCAGAATGCGGCGCCAGCGAGCAGCTACCTGGGAAGCGGGGGGACGCATAATGCGCCCGATGTGGCGTACGAATCGATCGGTGTGTGGAACCGAACGCTGGAGGCTCAGGCGGGGGAGATTGGCGTCTTCCAGATCCATTGCAACTCGCACGGCTGCGGGCGATGGAACTCCGGCTACAAGCTGTTTGAGCTGGACAGCGCAAGTGGCGAGGATCAGGTGAGCTTCGACCCGGCGACGGACGCGTTTACGGTGGGGATGGGCCAAATCAACTACAGCTTCACGCCCAAGACCTTCTCGGCGCCGAGCGTGACGGCTGGAGCTTTGAATGCGACGACATTGAATGTGACGTCGGACACGACAGGGCCGCAGACGCTCAGCTTCATGGCTCCGCATTTGAGTGCGAATGCACAGTTCTGCCAAGGGTTTGGAACGAGCGTGGCGCTGCACAGCAGCACGTTCTACTGCTGGTGGAACACGGCGATACCCTATGCTTCGCTTGAGACGTATGCAGGCGGCGATCCTTTGCAGCTGAAGGGATCTTCGGTATGGCTGAATGGCGGACCGGTGGCGATCGGGAACTCCGGGACGGTCGGAGCGAGCTTGCCGGCGCTGTTGAATGTGGGATCAAGCGCGCAGTTCCAGGTGGATGCAAGCGGCAATGTGAAGGCGGCGAACTTTGCAGGCGTTCTGGCGGGAACGACAGGAAGTATCGGCGGGGCGGCTCTGGCTGGCGGAGGCTGCGCAAGCGGAGGTGTACCGGTTGCGAACGCGACGGTTGGAGCGCCTGTGGCCGTAAGCGCGAGCGATGGGACGCTGCCGAATGGGACAAGCCTATTGAGCGCCGGGGTGACTGCGCCGGGGATTGTGACGGTCCAGGTGTGCGCGGTGGGGCCGATGACGCTGACGGCGAAGACGTATAACGTGCGGGTGCTGCAGTAGGCGCGCAAGGGCAGACGCCGGATCAGCGATTCATCTGGAAGGGGGACCTGAGGTGCAGGAACTTGAGAGCCTTCAGGATAGCGGATCGACCGAACGCGCGGAGAGCCCGGCGAGAGCTTGCGCGCTGGATGATGCGGGCCTGCTGCTTGCGGAAGATTCGCTCCGCTGGCGGGGAGTGATGGAGCGCGGCCCAGCAGAGGGCGACGATGGCGTCGAACTCACGCTCGGGAGAGAAGTGTTCGAGGTAGGCCTGCCGGGCGAGGCGGCCGCGATCGAGGCTGGAAGCGGTGTGCGGGGCCAGCAGCTCCGGCAAACGGGCGATGTCCTTTTCGGGAATGCGAAGGAGGAAGGCGTTCCAGTCGGGGCCGGGCGGAAGCAGGTAGCGGTCGGAGATGAGCACGGGAGCGACACCGGCGCTCATGACCTCGAAGAGACGGATACTGCCGGTGCCGGCGCCGCGGGGACAGAGGACGAAGCGTGAGGAGGCAAGGGTGCGGGCGTAGCGTTGCTGACGGTCTTCACGGCCGGGCTGGTTCAGATCCCAGTGAAAATAGGTACTGGTGTTTTCGATGAGGACATCGGGGCGATCGAAGCGGAGATTGAAGAGGCGTTTGCGGAGGAGCGAGGTGCTGCCGCCCTGGAAGGAGAAGAGGAGCGACTTTTCCGGCGGCTGCCCCGAGGCGGCGACGAAGGGGTTCGAGTACTGGCCGTCGCGCGAGATGTAGGAGTAGCTGAAGGTACGGCCGACGCGGCTGTGGCTATCGACCTGAGCCGAGCAATAGACGCCTGGAGCGAGGGGGAGATAGTTGTCGTCCTCGGTATAGACGGCGCAGCGGTCGGAATATTCGAGGTAGAGCGGATGTTCGACGAGAGTGCCGGGCTCGGTTCCGAAGCTGCCGGCGAGGAGGATGAGATCCGCTTGAGCCGGGTCTTCGGTGAGCGCATGCTGGCTACTTTGCGCGCGGTTACGAAGGAGACCGATGAGTTCGCTCTCATTGAGGGGGGCCAAGTAAATGTTCATAGGTGAGCTTCGATTTTATTGTGCGATAGCAGGTTGGCGGTGTCGAGGGTAAGCGCGGTGGGGTGAATGTCGACAGAGGATCGTGGATGGGAGGTTGAGGAGCTGCTGGCTCTGGGCAAGATACTGGATGACCGGCCAGCGGGGTTGCAGGGCGATACGGTGGCGATGTGGATGGCGGAGTCGCTGCTGCGGATACGCGATCGCGAAGGTGCGGAGAGAGCGCTGAAGGCGAATGCGTCACAGAGAGAGTTTGAAGCAAACAGGGGGCAGAGCAATATCGTTCTCAAGGCACGCCAGATGGGCATGACGACCTGGATCGCGGGACGGTTCTTTCTGAAGACGATTACGCGGCGGGGCGTGCTGACGGTGCAGGTGGCGCAGACGCAGGAGGCGGCGGAGGGGATCTTCCGGATGGTGCAGCGGTTCTGGGAATGTCTGCCGGTGGACTTGCGGGAGGGGCCGCTGCGACGGAGTAAAGCGAACGCGGGGCAGATGCGTTTCGGGGAGCTGGACAGCGAGTTTCGGGTTCTGAGCGCAGGCGATGAGGGGGCCGGGCGCGGTCTGACGGTGAGCTATCTGCATTGCAGCGAGGTGAGCCGGTGGCCTGGAGATGCGGCGGCGGTGCTGGCGGGGTTGCGGGGCGCGGTCGCTCCGCGAGGTGAGGTGGTGCTGGAATCGACACCGAATGGAGCGTATGGGTGCTTTTACCAGGAGTGGATGGAGGCGAGGGAGCGAGGCACGGTGCGGCACTTCTTCCCGTGGTGGATGGAGGAGGCGTATGTGTCGGGCGCGGTGACGGATCCGAAGCCGGCTGAGCTGGCGCTGATGGCGACGCGTGGGCTGTCGGCGGAGCAGATCGGGTTTCGCCGCGAGCTTGAGGGGCGGTATCGAGGGTTGCGGACGCAGGATTTCGCCGAAGACGCGGAGATCTGCTTCAGGGCAACGGGCGAGTGCTGCTTCGAGGTGGAGGCGATTGAGGCGCGCATGCGGGAGTTGACGCAGGCGATCGAGAGCAGGAGTGGCGGAGCCGTGGAGATCTGGCTGCCGGCTCTGCCGGGCAAGGCGTATGTGGTGGCGGTGGATACAGCAGGTGGCGGAGCGGATGGCGACTTCGCTGCCATCCAGGTGGTGGAGCTGACGACGGGAGCGCAATGCGCGGAGTTGCGGCAGAGGCTGGGGACGCTGGAGTTGGCGCGGGCGGCGGCCAACCTGGCGAGGGAGTATGGAGGGGCGCTGATCGCGGTGGAGCGGAACAACCATGGGGCCGGGGTGCTGGCCTACCTGGACAGCAGTGAGCGCTACGCCAAGGTATACGAGTACGCCGGAGTTGCCGGATGGTTGACGACGGCGGGAAACAAGGCGGCGATGATCAGCCGGATCGGCGTGCTGCTGATCGAGGCGCCATGGATGTTCCGGAGCCGGCGTCTGCTGGAGGAGTGCAGAACCTTTGTGAGCCATGCCGGGGGGCGAATGGGAGCGGCTTATGGGGCGCACGATGATTGCCTGATGGCGATGGCGGTGGCACAGGCTGTCCGGGCCGAGATGGATGGGTGCAGGACGAGGTGACGCGGCGCGCCGGGAGCGAGCTGATTGGCTGTGCGGAGTCGGGCGTTGCGGTTGCAGTATGCTGCTGTTGCGAGGTGTTGAGTTTGGCGGTGTTGGCGGTTCAGGCGATACGCAGGATGCGGGGTGGCGCGCAGAGCCAGCTGATGCTGGGAGCCGATGGGAAGCTGTGGGTGGTGAAGTTTCAAAACAATCCGCAGCATCTTCGGGTGCTGGCGAATGAGCTGATCGCAACGCGGCTCGCGGCGGCGATCGGGTTGACAGTGCCGGTCACGGATGTGGTGGAGGTGACGGAGTGGCTGATTCGAAACACGGCAGAGATGTATGTGGAGCTGGGGCGCGGGAGGCGCGATGCGTGTGCGGCAGGGCTGCAGTTTGGGAGCCAGTTCGCGGGTGGGCTGATGCCAGGCCAGGTAGTGGACTACTTGCCGGAGCAGCAGATGGAGGAGGTACGGAACCTCGCGGAGTTTGCCGGGATGCTGGTGGTGGACAAGTGGGCGGGTAACTGCAATGGCCGGCAGGCGGTGTTCGAGCGCAGGCCGAGGGAGCGGAAGTACAGGGCGATCTTTATCGACCAGGGGTTCTGCTTCAATGCGGGGGAATGGACGTTTCCGGACTCGCCGCTGCGGGGCGTGTATCCGCGAAACCTGGTGTATGCGAATGTGACGGGATGGTCGAGCTTCGAGCCCTGGATCAGCAGGGTGGAGACGATGGATGCCGGGAGGCTGTGGGCGATCGCGGAGGCGGTTCCACCGGAGTGGTATGGCGGTGATACGGCGGCGATCGAGCGTTTGGTGGAACGGATGCTGGAGCGGCGCGGGCGGCTGCGAGAGTTGGTCTCGTCGTTCCGGGATTCGGAGCGACGGCCTTTCCCAAAGTGGGCGGGGGAGAAGAGGATTGTTGTGCCGGGGCGGATGGAGGCTGGGCGGGATGCGTCAAACTTGATTATGTAGGTGGAGGGTTGGGAGTTGAGGGAGAGATTGGCCTGCGAGTTCTTCGTCGTCCGATATGTGCCGGATGTGGTGAAGGGCGAGTTCGTGAACATCGGCGTTGTGCTTCGCGAGGTGGATCGCACTGAGAGGGTGGAGGTGCGCTTTACCCGCGACTGGGGCCGGGTTCGGTGTGTGGATGCGAATGCCGACGTCGAGCTGCTGGAGGCGCTTGAGGGTGAGCTGGGAGTCAGCCTGAGGCCGGAGGCGGGAGATCCCAAGCTGCTGATGGAGGTGCTCAAGGACAGCCTTTCGAATTCGATCCAGCTTACGCCTGCGAGGGCGTGCCTGGCCGAGAGCGTTCCGGCAGAGATCGAGCAGCTGATGCGGATGTATGTGGAGCCGATGCAGGTGAGGCGAGAGCGCAAGTTGAGTGGGCGAGCGACGATTGCGGGCGCGATGCGGCGCGAGTTCGAACGAGCCGGGGTGTGGGGGCTGATGCGCAAGCGGATCGCGGTATCGCAATACACCCGGAGCGGCGATCCGATGAAGATCGATTGCGGGTATCGGCCGAATGGCGTGATCCGGATGTTTCAGGCGGTATCGCTCGAGGGGGATGTGGAGCCGGCGAAGGTGCTGGCGTATTCGGCGCCGCAGTTGGCGGAGGGTGTGCGGCGGGTCGATATGGCGGAGCTGGAGATGACGGCGGTGGTAGAACCGTTGCGGAGCCTGCGCGAGATGGACGAGCAGATGGAGCGGTACCGATTTGGGGTAGAGGCGATGGAACGCGCGGAGATCCGCGTGATGACAGTGACGGACCTGCCGCGCATCGCTGCGACGGCGCGTACGGAGCTGCGCGTGTGAGTTAGAGCTGCGGAGAGCGGGTTGGGTCGAGAGGCATGGCATTGCGCCATGCCGTTTCTTTTTTGGCGGGCGACGAATTTCGAAAGGAAGTGCGATGAGCGTTCAGGAGACGGTAAAGGGTATGTGGCAACGGGTCACGAGAGTGGACGCGGCTATCGGAGATGCGACCAAGGGCGAAAGAAAGACTGTCATGCTGCCGTCGATTCTGAGTCCTTACAACATGGGGGGACGAGCGGGGGGAAACTCGCTGCCGAAGCCGACGCCGGCGAACCTGCGGAAGTTTGCGGAGACGCCAGTCATCCGACGGGCGATCAACGTGGTGAAGGATCGCATCGCGAGCATGGATTGGCAGGTGAGGGTTCGGAGAGGGTATGCGGGAGCGGTGGTCGAGAACGCGGCGGAGAGGATCGCGGTGTTGCGGCGATGCCTGGAGGAGCCGAACGTTTCGGACAGCTTTCGCGTGATGTGGGAGCAGGTGCTCGAGGATCTGCTGGTGGGCGGATTTGGCGCGGTGGAGATGGAGGCGACGGGAGATGAGCTTCGGCCGTTCCACCTTTGGGCGGTCGATGGAGCGACGATTCAGATCGACAACACCTGGAACGGCGACCCGGAGAAGGCGCGGTATGCGCAGGCTACGGGGAGGTTGGGCAAAGATGGGCCGGTGCCTTTGCGGGATGACGAACTGATGTACCTGCGACTGAATCCGCGGACGCATACACCGTTCGGGCTCGGCAAGCTGGAAGTGGCGTTTGAGACGGTAAACCAGTACCTGAGCGCGAACCGGTATGCGGGGAGGCTGGCCTCGAACTCCGTGGTGCAGTATGCGTTGTGGCTGAACGAGGCGACGCCCGAGCAGCATGACCGGCTGATCCGCTGGTGGCAGGACGAGATTGAGGGAACGGGACGCGTTCCCCTGTTGAGCTGCGAGAACAAGCCCGAGGTGTTGCGCTTCGCGGGAGGGACGGATGCGGATCTGCGGATTCAGTGGCAGGAGTTTCTGTTGCGGATGATCGCGAATGCGTTCGACCTGCCGCCCATGCTGCTTGGCCTGCAACACGATGTGAACCGGTCGACGGCGGGCGAGCTTGCGGATGAGGCGTTTCAGAGTGCGATCGTGCCGGTAGCGAAGCTGCTGGCGGAACACATCACGCGGGACCTATTCGCGAAGAAGCTGGGATGGCGGGAGTTTGAGTTCTGCTTCAACGACCTGGCGACCAGGGACGAGATGCAGGAGGTGCAGATGCAGATGGAGCTGCTGAAGGCTGGGGTGTTGACGGTTGCGGAGGTGAGGTCGATGCGAGGTCTCGAAGATGTATCGCCGGGGGTGCCGCAGTGAAGATCACCATCGACAATCTCGACGGGATGGGAGCACTGGAGTACAGCGAATGGATCTCGGCCGCTGGTCCGCTGAAGGTGGAGCGGAGGCTGAACGCACCCTCGACGTGCGGGTGCGTTTTGGACCTGAACAGCGCGACGCTGCGGACGCCCTCAAGAAAGGCCCGGGTGATCGTCTCGCGGGTGGACGACTCCGTGGCGTTTACCGGATATATCGCGACCGAGCCTGAGCTGCTGTATGCGGGCGCCGGAACCATGGGTGCTGCGTACCGGATCGCGGTGCATGCGATCAGTGACGAGTGGTTGCTGGACCGGCAGAGCGTGCCGGGAAGCGGGACAGGGCTGCGGCAGAACGGCGCCGAGACGTTGGCGGCCCTGACAAACCGCGTTGGCGCGGTTGGGTTCACGAGTGCGGGGGGCAACGGCGTTCGGGGTGTCGGGGTGTTCCAGCCGGAACAGGCCAGGAGCTGGTCGATCAATGCAGGTGCGCTCGCGGGCAGCGTGTATGCCGCCTATCGCGTGGTGGGCGGAGTTGTGGGCCTGCAGCCTGCTGGAAAGGTGACGCACATCCTGAGCGATGGCGACGGAAGCCTGCAGATGTCGGGGTTGCGCGTATCGCAGAGGAGGGAACTGGCGAATGATGTGACGGTGTCGGGGGAGCGGGAGCCCGCGGCTTACATCTCGGAGAGCTTCGCCGGGGACGGGACGACGAATGTTTTCACGTTGGCGAAGACGCCATTTCGCGGCGGCCAATCGGGGGCGTCTGCGGCGTTGCTCTCGGACAGCTTCGATGGGGGAGTGTTCGATGGAAGGGTGTGGAACGTGAGCGATCCGGGATCTCACTTCAGCTTCACCGCAGCGGGTCTCAACTTCAGTGGAGGAAACGGGATCGATGGTCAAACGACAATCGAGGCGATCACGGCGGTGGAGATGGGGGGAGCCATCGTTCTGGAGATGGGCGCGGTACGGATGGAGTCTACGAGCGATGGAGTCCTGTGCGGGCTTTACGAGGGCGTGGTGAGCCGAAGCGGCTGCTTTGCGGGGTACAACGTGCGGCAGAGCAATGGGGCGACGATTGTGACGCCGCTGGTGAATGGGGTAGAGATGGGCACGGGGTACACGCTCCTGAGTGGGCACACCTACACCTTGCGGCTGCGGGTGCATTGCGTGGAGGTGCAGAGGGTTCGGCAGATCTTTTACGCGATGGTGAACGGTCTGGTGAGAACCTTCGGCGGCGGCGTGATAGAGGCCCCGATGGGCCTGGTGTTCGATCTCGTAGACACCGGCGCCTCCTCGAATACACCGGCGACGATTCTGTACGACGGAATGGCGCAAGGTTCGCCGGCGAGCTGCAACTTTGTGCCAGTGAACAGCATTCAGCTGATTGGCTCGGCGGGTTACTGCAGAGCGATCCAGACGGGATCGGCGTGGGTGACGAAGACCTCCGCAGGCGGCGTGAGGACGACCCAGCTTGCAGGCAGCCCGGGCGAGGGCGTGGACTGCACGATTGGCTCGCAGGGGCGGGTGACCTTTTTTGCGGGCCGGATACCGCAGGCGGGCGAGTTGGTGACGGTAAGCTATCGGTCGAGCCAGAGGGCGATCGTCCGGATGGAAGATCCGGCGAGCGTGGTGGTGGAAGCTGCGGGCGGAGTTTCGGGTATGGCGCAGTGGAGAGGAAAAGTCGTCCGCCCAGCGGCGCGATCCACGGAAGATTGCGAGAGCGCGGCGGAGGCCCTGCTGAGCGTGGCGTCGGACCGGGGGGCGGCGATGGGGGGAACTTATGATGCGGTGAACGGCAACGACATATGGCCGGGAGACGTGTTGTCCCTGATGGTTGGCGGTCTACCGGTCAGCACACTGGCGCGGAGCGTGGCGATTCAGGACGGGATGGCTACACCGGAGCTTGTAACTTACCACGTTACATTTGCGAGCGAGTGGGCGGAGGACCTGGGAATCAAGGTCTCGGACGGGGTAGCGACAGACATAGATCTGCCGCGGGTTGCGCAGACGGCTGCAGCAAAGCCGCTGCCGAATCTGCTGGCGTTGACGCTGGCGGGGGCGAGTGGGACAGCGCTGCAGGTCGACGCTGGCGGAGCGCCACCGGCGGGAGGCGGCTTCGAGGTGCGACGGAGAGATGGTGCGTTTGGAGCGGGGGTGGATCAGGACCTGGTGCTGCGGAGTCCCGTTCGCAGCTTTTCGATACCGCGGGAGGCGCAGGTTGAGCGCTACTATGTGCGGGCGTATGACGGATCCACGCCTCCGGTGTACTCGCGCCTCTCCAGCGCGATTTTCACGAATATTCCGGTCGGTTGATTTCGGGAGGGAGAGGAGGTGATGAGATGACTGAGTTCGAAGGGCAGGTATTAGCGGATTTGAGTGTGCTGAAGAGCCAGATGAGTCAACTGATGGGCATTGGACAGCCCGGGCGCATTATCCAGCTGGAGAAGCGGGTGGAGATGCATGACAAGGGAATGCAGCGCATGAAAGGAATGGCGGGCGCCGCCGGAGGGGCGTTGACGATCGTGCACCTGGCGATCGATTACTTTCGGCGGCACTAACATCCCGTGGTCGAGCGGGCTTTGATGCCGGCAGGTGCGAGGCACGGCCGAGCGGGGCGGAGCTCGGCGATCCAGGCGCTCGTATAATCGGGCGATGGACGCCGAGCCCCTGGTTGGAGTGGTGATGGGAAGCCGCAGTGACTTCGCGGTGATGCGCAGTGCGGTCGAGGTGCTGAAGGAGTTTGGAATCGCGCACGAGGTTCGAGTTGTCTCGGCGCACAGGACGCCGGACCTGCTGTTCGAGTACGCGGGGACGGCTGTGGAACGAGGGCTGCGCGTGATCATTGCCGGTGCGGGCGGGGCGGCGCATTTGCCGGGAATGATCGCGGCCAAGACTGTGGTTCCGGTGCTGGGTGTACCGGTGTCGGCAACGTCGTTGCAGGGAATGGATTCGCTGCTCTCGATGGTGCAGATGCCAAAGGGCATTCCGGTGGGAACGCTTGCGATTGGAGCTGCGGGCGCGATGAACGCTGGTCTTTTGGCGATCGCGATGTTGGCGACAACCGATGCTGAGTTGCAGGGGCGATTGATTGCGTGGCGGGCAGCGCGGACGGATGAGGTTTTGCGGCAGGAGCTCGAAGGTGAGGCGTCTTGAGTTCCTTGGGATCTGTGGGATTTGTGGGATCTGCCTTAGCAAAACCGATACTGCCGGGCGCTACGATCGGGATCTTCGGGGGTGGGCAGCTGGGCCGGATGACGGCGATGGCGGCGCGTGGGATGGGCTACCGAATCCTGGTGCTCGATCCCGATCCGGCTTGCCCGGCTCGGTTTGTCGTGGATGGCTGTATCGAGGCCGGATGGGATGACAGCCGCGAGGCTGCAAATCTGGCGCGCGGGTGCGATGTGGTGACGCTCGAGATCGAGCAAATCTCGTCAGAAAGTATGCAAGCGGCGGCGAGCTTTGCCCCGGTGCGGCCGGGAGCAGCGGTGCTGGCGATCATCCAGGACAGGATTGAGCAGAAGAACTGGTTGCGACGGAATGGGTTTCCCGTGGGGGAGTACCGCGGGGTGAGATCTCTGGATGAACTGCGGGAGGCGATTTCTGAGCTAGGTGGGCGGTGTTTCTGCAAGAGCGCACAGGGCGGATACGACGGGAGAGGCCAGGGGAAGGTGGGGTTTGCCGCCAGCGCAGAGTTTGAGGCGGAGGTGCGCGGCGCGTGGGAGGCCCTGGGGGAGGGTCCGGGCGTGGTGGAGAAGGCGGTCGAGCTCGAGCGCGAGATCTCAGTGCTGGTGGCGCGATCTCCACGCGGTGAGGTGAAGGTATATCCCGTGGCGTGGAATCATCACCAGCAGCAGATTCTTGCGTGGAGCGTGCTGCCCGCGCCGATCTCCGATCGGCTGCGCGGGGAGGCGCAGGCGATGGCGCAGGAGATGGCTGAGACCTTTCAACTCGAGGGCATCCTGGCAGTAGAGATGTTTGTGACGACGGATGCGAAGCTGCTCGTTAATGAGCTTGCGCCGAGGCCGCACAACAGCTATCACGCGAGCGAGCGAGGCTGTGTGACGAGCCAGTTTGAACAATTAGTGCGGGCGGTATGCGATCTGCCGCTGGGAGGGACGGAGATTGTGCAGCCGGCGGCGATTGCTAATCTGCTTGGGGATCTTTGGCTGAAGGACGGACATGCGAACGAGCCGAGATTTGACCAGGCGCTGACCGTGCCAGGGGTGCGGCTGCACCTGTACGAGAAGCTGCGGCCGAGGACGGGACGCAAGATGGGACATTTGTCCGCGGTGGGCGAAACGGCGGATCAAGCGGTGGAGCGGGTGCTGCGAGCGCAGGCTCTGCTTTCGTAACGGATTGAGGGACAAACCAGTAAGCGGCAGACTCGGGATTGGGTCTGCCGCTTACTGGTTTTCTCTCGTTCGCGGGTGTTAGCCGATGTCTTCGGACCAGTTCTCGAGATAGGCCTTGAAATCGGACATGAACTTGCCGGCATCGGCGCCGTCGATGATGCGGTGGTCGAAGCCGAGAGTGAAGCGCTGGATACTGCGGATCGCGATGGTGTCCTGGCCGTCCTTGTCGGTGAGGACGAGGGCTTCCTTGTTAAGGCCGCCGATGCCGAGGATGGCGGACTGCGGCTGCGCGATGATGGGTGTGCCGAACTGCTCGCCGAAGATACCGGAGTTGGTCAGGGTGAAGGTGCCACCGGCGACCTCGTCGGGGGCGAGCTTCTTGTTTCGGGCGCGATCGGCAACGTCGACAATAGAACGCGCGATGCCGAGGAAGCTTTTCTCCTCCGCCTGTTTGATGACGGGAACGATGAGGCCCCACTCCAGGGCTACGGCGATGCCGATGTTGATGTTCTTGTTGTAACGGACCGCGTCGCCTTCGGTCGCGGAGTTGACGATGGGGTGCTTGCGGAGAGCGGCGACGGCGGCGCGCGTGATGAACGGCATGTAGGTCAGCTTGACGCCATTGCGCTGCTCGTACTTGTTTTTTTCTTTCTCGCGCAGCTTCACGATACGGGTCATATCCACCTTGAAGACGGTGTGGACGTGGGCGCTGGTGCGCTTGGACTCGACCATGCGTTGCGCGATGATGGAACGCATTCTGGACATCGGGACGAGCTCGCCGGGCATGGGTGGAGCGGCGCTTGCCGCCTTGGCGGGAGCGGTGGTGGCCTTTGCGGACTCGGCTTGCGTATAGTTTGGCTGGGCAGCGGCGGCAGGCGCCGACTGGGTGGGGGCCGGAATCGCCGGAGCCGAAGCCGAAGCTGCCGCGTGACCCTCCAGGTGGCCGAGGATGTCGGTTTTGGTGATGCGTCCGGACGCACCCGAGCCTGAGATGTGGCCGAGGTCGACGTTGTTGTCTTTGGCGATCTTGCGAACAAGCGGCGAGGAGCGGACGTTGTCTACCTGTGCGGCTGACGGAGCAGCCGATGGCTTCCCGTTCTGCTGCTGTGCAGGCGCAGCCGCGGGAACAGATGCTGAGGCAGACGGGGCGGGCTTCGCGGCGGGAGCTGCACTGCCGCCACCGATCACAGCGACGACGGTATTGATGGTCACCGTCTGACCTTCCTGCACCTTGATCTCCGAGAGCTTGCCAGCTACGGGTGAGGGGATCTCAGCGTCGACCTTGTCGGTTGAGATTTCAAAGATCGGCTCATCGCGTTGAACGGTGTCGCCGAGCTTTTTGAGCCACTTCGTGATCGTTCCTTCGGTGATGGACTCCCCCATCTGGGGCATGAGGACTTCGGTGCCCGCGGAGGCTTGCTCGGGCTGCGCACCGAAAGGGCTCCCGGACTCGGTGCCGGGGGCTGCGGGGGGATTAACCAAATCGGTTGCCGGGGCGACGGCGGCGGCGGGAGTGGCGGAGTCCGCGGCCGGGGTGGCAGCGCTTTCGGGCACATTCGGGGAAGCTGCAGGCTGGGAGGCTGCGGGCTGGGAGACTGCAGCCGGGGTAGCGCCGGCCTCTCCGATTACGGCAACGACGGTGTTGATCTGAACGGTAGACCCTTCAGGCGTCTTGATCTCCTGGAGAGTTCCGGCGGCCGGAGAAGGAATCTCGGCATCGACCTTATCCGTGGAGATCTCAAAGAGCGGTTCATCGCGCTCGACGGTGTCGCCGGGCTGCTTAAGCCACTTCGTGATGGTGCCTTCGGTGATGGACTCGCCCATCTGGGGCATGACTACGTCGGTCGGCATGAGTATCCTTGAGTCGTTCTGGCTGAGTGTGCGGTGTGCCGCGCAACACTGGATTATACGGCTCCGGCGTGTGACGTGGCCGGCGCCAGGAGGTCTTCGAGCGACGGTATCAACAGCATCTGGCGCCCGAAGATGCGCCCGAAGTTTCTCGCGGTGACATTGAAGGCGTTGCCCATGGTCGGCTGACGATCGGACGAGAGGTGTTCCGGCACCTCGAGATCAAGGCTGGTCACCCGCCGATCGGAGATTCCGCAGGGGACGATCCATTCGAAATCGCGGAGGTCGGTTGAGACATTGAGCGCGAAGCCGTGCGAGGTGACGCCTTGCGAGACGTGAACGCCGATGGCGGCAATCTTTTTTTCAGGGATGCTGCCGCCCGCGATCGTCCAGACGCCGGTGCGACGACAGACGCGCCTGGTGAGGACGCCGAAGTCGCCGCAAGTTCGGATGAGCACCTCTTCGAGGAGGCGGACGAAGTCGACGGGCCCGAGGTGTGGGCCCCGTTTTCCGGGCAGGTCGCCCCGAAGGTCGACAATGGGATAGCCGATGAGCTGGCCGGGTCCGTGATAGGTGACATCGCCTCCACGGTTAATCTCGTGCACTTCAACGCCCTGCCGGGCCAAGAATTCGTCTGTAGCGAGGATGTTGGAGCGAGAGGCGTTTCGACCCAGGGTGAGTACGGGGGGGTGCTCCAAAAGGAGAAGCGTGTCGCCAATGAGCTGCTGTTTGCGAGCTTCGACGACACGCCGCTGAATCTCGAGCGCCTCGACAAAGGGGACGCGACCGAGATGGAGGAGGTGAACCAGCATGCACGATCCTAGACGTTGATAGCCATGCCTTCGACACTCGAGAAACCATCGAGCATGCTTTCTGCGAGGGTGGGGTGGGCGTGGATGGTGAACATCATCTCTTCAACCGTGGCCTCGAGCTCCATGGCGGTGACGCTCTCCGCGATCAGCTCGGTCGCGTTCGGACCGATGATGTGTACGCCGAGGACTTCGCCATACTTGGCATCAGAGACAACCTTCACAAAGCCATCATGGGAATCAAGAATCGTTGCTTTGGAGTTGCCGGCGAAGGGAAACTTGCCGACTTTGACCTGGAAACCTTTCTCTTTGGCTTGCGCTTCCGTCAGGCCAACAGACCCGATCTGCGGGTCGCAATAGGTGCAGCCGGGAATGCGATCGCGGCGTACAGCCCGAGCGTACTTGCCAGCGAGCTTGGCCGCGACAACGAGGCCGGACATGGCACCGACATGCGCGAGCTGAGGGAGGCCTGCGACGACATCTCCAATGGCGTAGATGCCAGGCTCCGTGGTCTCCATCCACTCGTTCGTGGTGACAAAGCCGCGATCGAGGCTGATCTTTGTCTTCTCGATGCCGAGGTCGGTCGTGCGAGGTGCACGGCCTACGGCGACGAGGACCTTTTCGGCAGATTTGATCTCTCCTTTGCCGTCGGATTTGGTGAAGTGGACGTTGACCCCGTTTTCCGTCTTCTCGATCTTGTCGACCTTTGCGGAGACGTGGACGTCTATTCCACGCTTCTTGTAGGCGCGAAGAAGCTCCTTACTGACATCTTCATCCTCGACCGGAACGACGCGAGGAAGCGCCTCGATGATCGTGACCTGGCAGCCGAAGCTGTTGAAGACGGAGGCGAACTCGACGCCGACGGCGCCCGAACCGATGACGACAAGCGATTTCGGCACATGGTCGATCGTGAGGATCTCCATATTTGTGAGGATCGTGTCGTCGGGCTTGTAGCCGGGGAGCATACGGGCGTCAGAGCCGGTTGCAAGGGCGACCTTCTTCGCCCTTACGACCTCCTTTTTTCCATCCCGGTCGACATCGATGGAATGAACACCATCCTTGGCCGGGCCGGTGAGGCGACCGTAGCCCTGGAAGGTAGTGATCTTGTTCTTTTTCATCAGGAACTCAAGGCCCTTGGTATGTTTCGTGATGACCTCGTTCTTACGGTCGAGGACACCCTTCCAGTTCAGCTTGGGATCTGTGACCTCGATGCCGTAACGGCTGGCGTGCTTCAGGTGATCCCAGATCTCCGCCGAGAAGAGCATCGATTTGGTCGGAATGCATCCCCAATGGAGGCAGGTTCCGCCTAACTTATCGGTCTTTTCGATGAGGGCGACCTTGAGCCCGTACTGCGCCGCGCGAATCGCGCAGGTATACCCGGCGGGACCGCCGCCCACCACTACAAGATCAAAGATTGTGTCTGCCAAGGAGATACTCCGTTCGTGTCGGTGCCAGAGCCTTTATTTTAGCCCGGTGTTTTGATGTCCCGGACAGGGCGGACGGTGCAGCCCGCCGGATAGTCGGATGGGTAAGGATCAGCCCAAGAGCTTTGCCGCGTCTTTCGCGAAGTAGGTGACGATGAAGTCCGCGCCAGCGCGACGGATTGAGAGCAGCGATTCCAGCATGGCGCGGTCGGGCTCGAGCCAGCCGCGCTGAAAGGCGGCGTGAAGCATGCTGTACTCGCCCGAGACCTGGTAGGCGCCAATGGGGACTTCGAACCGCTGGCGGGCTTCACTCAAGACGTCGAGGTAGGGCATCGCCGGCTTCATCAACAGCATATCGGCACCCTCGGCGAGGTCTTGTTCGATCTCCCGCATCGCCTCGCGCCGGTTGGCGCCGTCCATCTGGTAGCTGCGACGATCGCCGAACTGCGGGGCGGAGTCGGCGGCCTCGCGGAAAGGACCGTAGAAGGCGGAGGCGAACTTCGACGCATAGCTGAGGATAGGTGTCTGGTGTTGGCCCGCAGCATCGAGCGCGACGCGAATGGCGGCTACGCGGCCGTCCATCATGTCGCTGGGAGCGACAATGTCGGCACCTGCCAGGGCGAGCGATGCGGCAGCCCTGGCGATGAGTTCGACGCTGGCATCGTTTTCGATCCGGTAGAGTTCGCCATCGCGTGTGACGATGCCGCAGTGGCCGTGGGAGGTGTATTCGCACAGGCAGACGTCGGCGATCTGCACCAGAGAGTCCAGCTTCCGGTTCGACTTGAGTGCTCGAAGAGCCTGCTGCACGATGCCGTTCGCGTCCCATGCGCCGGTTGCCTGGTCATCCTTCTCCGATGGAAGGCCGAAGAGTAGAAGGCCACCAATGCCGAGAGCCGCGCATGACTCCGCCTCTTTGAGCGCTTCGTCGATGGACAGATTGAAGACACCAGGCATGGAGCTGATCTCGCGGCGGACGCCCTCTCCAGGGCAGAGGAAGAGCGGGTAGACCAGGGTGCTGGGGACGATGCTGGTCTCGCGGACCAACGATCGAAGCGCTTCGGTTCGGCGGAGGCGTCGTAGCCTTGTCGCAGGGAAGTTCATCCTCCAAGGATACGGCCGGAGAGCGGGCGGGAGATCAGGTACCGGGGCTGAGTGCGGTGATCGAATCGTATTCGACGCCAGACTCTCCCGGCGCCAACACCCAGAGCGTGTAGATACCCAGTGCAGTGCCGAGCGGGAACTTGAAAAGCGCAAGGACGGCGGCGACGATGGCCAGCGTTCTGCCCCATGGGCGCCGGCTCAGAAGGCTGTACCCGGTTAGGAACGCGAGCGCAGCCGAGACAATCGTCAAGGTGGCGATCACCGGAACGAGAAAGGCCATCCAAGTCTGTGGGAGCTGAGGGGGTATGTGGCCGGGGGAATGGCCAGCCTCCAAAGGCGTGTCTCGCAACAGCTTGGAGGAAGAACATGCCAATGAGACCGCCGACGATGCGGTACGCGCCGAAGACACACCAGAGCACGCCCAAGGCCTGCAGATTACGCGTAACCCGGAGCCGCGGGACGAATGCGGGCGTATACGCAGGAACGTACCCGGCTGGAGCGGGTTGCTGGGGAGGGGCGGGGGCGTGAACCGCCGGTGCGCCGCACCGGGGACAAAAACCGGACATCCGGACCGATGACCGCATTGCATGCTTGACAGACCACGGCACACCTCCTGGGTGGAGCTTCGGCAGCAAGCTCAGCCACATCAAACTTTGATACGCATAGATGGGGAGGCTGGTTCCTATGTGCGGTCTACCATATCAGGTGATGAGCTTGGAACTATTGCCCGTGATTGCTTCGCCGCTGCTTGAAACAGGCGCGGTCTCTCTGGAATGGCCGAGGTTGCGGAAACACCTTGCGGGAGCCACGGTCTCGCCGCTCGGACATGCGTGGCTGCTGGCTCTGGAGCCATCGTCCGACCTCGCCTGGATTGAGCGGCAGCAGCAGCGCACGGAGGAGATGCGGGGGATGATCTCTTCGGGCGGCAGCTTCGACTTTCACGGCCTGTTCGATCCCACGGCCTTGCTGGATGAGGCTCGGGTGGAGGGCGTAGCCCTGGGCGGACTCGACATCCTGAAGCTGCTGACGTTGATTGAGAGGCTTGCGGCCTGGGTGAATCTGTTCGACAGCAGCAGGGCTGGCGGCCGATATATCTGGCCGGGTATTGCGGAGCTTTCGAGCTCCATGCTGGAGACGGATCTCGCGCCGCTGCTGAGGATACTGAGAGGGAAGGTTGAACCGGACGGGAGCTTGGGGGACGATGCTTCGCCGGAATTGCGCCGTATACGCCGGGGGATGGAGCGGCAGCACCGCGCAATCGAAGAGAGTCTGCGGCGTGCCGCGAGACGGTTGCGGGACGAGGGGGCTACGCAGGAAGATGTCATCACGGTGCGGGGGGAGCGCTTCGTTATCCCGGTGAAGGCGGAGTTCAAGAGGCGGGTTCCGGGGGTGGTTCACGGATCCAGCTCCACGGGGCAGACTGTGTTCGTCGAACCGCTCGATACGATCGAGCAGAACAATGAACTGGTGCGGCTGCTGGATGAGGAGCAAGCCGAGGTTCACCGGATCCTGGTCGTGCTTACCAGATCGATCGCGCAAAACGCGGATGCGATTCACCTTGGCGCTTGTGTGCTTGCAGAGGCCGAGGCTCACTATGCCCGGGCGCGTTTCGCGATCCGGATGGACTGCGTCCGGCCAACCTTTTTTGCGGCGGAGGGTAGCGGAGAGCTTGGTGAGTTGACTCTGGTTGCCGCGCGGCATCCGTTGCTGGAGCTGCGGATGAGATCGGCGTTGAGGGTGGGAGGCGGGTCTGGCGAGGGTGCCAGGCCAGTACCTCTCACCATCGTGCTGCCTTCGAGTGCGCGGCAGCTCATCATCAGCGGGCCGAATACGGGAGGGAAGACGGTTTCGCTGAAGACGCTGGGATTGATGGCGCTGATGGCGCAGGCGGGGGTGCCGGTACCGGCGGAGGTGGCAACACTGCCGTTGTTCTCGAGCGTGTATGCGGACATTGGGGACGCGCAGTCGATCGAGCGCAACCTGTCGAGCTTCTCCGCCCATGTGGTCAACGTGGACCGGATCTCGAGAGCCGCAGACAAGAGCTCCCTGGTGCTGCTGGACGAGTTGGGGTCGGCGACGGATCCGGAGGAGGGTGCGGCGCTGGCGGTGGCGGTTGCCTCCCACTTCCTGCGGGCTGGGGCCTGGTGCTGTGTGACGACTCACCTAACCTCGTTGAAGGTGTACGCGGCGAACCACCCTGGTGTACTGAACGCTGCAGTGGGGTTCGACCGGGAGACGCTGACGCCGACCTATGAGCTGCGTCTGGGGGTGCCGGGCGCGTCCGCGGGGCTGAACATCGCCGAGCGCCTGGGGCTCGCGCCGGCGATCATCGCCGAGGCGCGAGCGCAGATGACCACGCAGACCGCAGACATCGGCGAGTTCCTGGACCAGTTGCACGATCAGCTCGCCGCAGCCAAGGACGAGCGTGACGATCTGCGGCGGCGAGAGCAGGAGTTAGGGCGCGAACGGTCGCGGCTGGAGATGGAGGGGCGAGCCGAGCAGAAGCAGAGGACACGGGAGCTCGAGGGCAAGCTGAACCTGCTGCTCGAGGACTTCACGGCCCAGTTGAAGGAGACGGTGAGGTCGATCGAGGACAGGACGATTGCGCAGAAGATCGCGCGCGACTCCGCGACCCGAATTGCGCGGCTCAAGCGGGAGTTCTCGGAGCAGTTCAATTCGACGGTGGTGGCGCATGTCTCTGGATCGGATAAGACGGACGCTCCGAAGCGGGCGAAGGGCGAGGTCGAGATTGGAGTGGGCGACCTGGTGAAGATCAGGTCGCTGGGACGAGAGGCTCGGGTCAATCGCGTGCTGGATGCGAAGATGTTTGAAATCTCGATGGGACAGATGAAGATGCGGGTTCCGCGGAGCGACATTGCGGAGGTGACCTCGGCTCCCACGATCTCGCCGGCTGAGGTCCGACGGGGTCGCGGCGGGGTGACCGTGGGGACAACGCAGGCCTCCGACTACGTCCCGTCCGAGATCAATGTGATCGGGCGAACGGCGGATGAGGCGGAGGGCGAGGTGGAGCGATACCTCGACCAGGCGTTTCTGGCTGGTCTGCCGCGGGTCCGGATCGTGCATGGGACCGGCATGGGGGTTCTGCGCCGGACACTACGCGAGTACCTGAAGAAGCATCCGCACGTGACTGGTGTGACCGAACCGCCGCACTACGAGGGCGGACAGGGTGCGACGATGGTGGAGCTGCGGCAGTAGGGCCTCCGGAGGTGCCCTCCCCTCCCCCTACTTTGGGTGCAAAGTCTTCGAGCGAAAGGGTTTACGCTGGTACCTGAACGGCCAAGTATTCAAAGCAAGTAAGTTATAGGTAAAGTATTCATTCCAGAAGAGTTTTCGTTGCGGTTGCGAGATGTTTGAGATCGCCTCTGTATTCCAGGATACCCCTGTTGCAAGGGTGGTTGCGCCACGTGTTTACCCGCGTGGATCGTGGGGATTCACGATTCATGGGTTGACATGGGAATTGGGGTCAGAGTGGGGTGTGGGCCCGGTAGAGAGGGCATACCCCAGGGGCTGAAGCCCGGTTTGTGGCGGGCGTAAATGCCGAGGCTGAAGCCTCGCCCTACCTAAAGGCCAGAGCGGAGGTCCGGAGGCGCAACGGCCGACGGGTACAGAGAGAGGGGCATACCCCAGGGGCTGAAGCCCGGTTGTGGCGGGCGTAAATGCCGAGGCTAAAGCCTCGGCCTACCTAGAGGCCAGAGCTACGGCCATGAAAGAAAGAGAAGCGAAGGCAGCAGCAGGTTCCTCCGCTTCGCTCCTGAATGACAAGCAAAAGAACGGGCAACGGCAAGTTCCCTGCGGGAATGACAGAGAGAAAAGCAAAGGTGACAGACAGAAAGACAAGCGGGGCGGTAACCAGAGTCAGATGCGCATGGGCATGAGGATGTAGCGGTACTTGACGTCCTCGTTGCCGTCTTCTGGGCGCATCTGGCCGGCGCTCTGGGCGTCCTTGAACTCCAGGCGGACCTCGCCGGTGTTGCCGATGGCTTTGAGGAAGTCGATGAGGTAGGCGCTGTTGAAGCCGACGACGAGCGGGTCGTAGTTGTAGGGGGTCTCGATGCTGTCCTCGGACTCGCCCGAGTCGGTGGAGGAGCTGGAGAGTTTGAGCTCGTTCTGCTCCAAGCGAATTTTGATGGCGCCGGAGCGTTCGTCGGCGAACTGAGCCACGCGCTGGATGGAGCCCATGAGGTCTTCCGATCGAACGATGACGAATTTGTTGTTGTCGCGGGGAAGGACGGCCTCGTAGTTGGGGAACTGCCCGGTGAGTTTGCGGCTGGTGAGGACGCGACCGCCGACGCGGAAGAAGAGGGTTTGTTCGTCGTCGGCGAAGTCGAGGGTCTCGGCGTCGGTACTTGAAAGCAGGCCGGAGAGCTCGCTGAGCGCCTTGCGGGGGATGAGGGTCTTTTTTTCGCCGGAGATGCCATCAAGAGCCTCGCCGGTCTTTTCGATGTGTGCGAGGCGGTGCCCGTCGGTGGCGACCATGGCCATGGACTCCGCCTTGAGGACCAGGAGAGCGCCGTTGAGGGTGTAGCGGCTCTCCTCGTTGGAGATGGCGAAGATGGTCTTGGCGACCATGTTGCGGAGGGAGGCGACGGAGAGCTTGAAGGCTCCGGAGGCGGGGAACTCGGCGACCTGGGGGAAGTTGGCGCGGGCCATGCCGACCATTTTGGTGTTGGAGCGGCCGGCGCGGATCTGGACCCAGTGGTTATCCATCAGCTTGAGGCTGATGTCGCCTTCGGGCAGCAGCTTGATGTAATCGTAGAGCTTGCGGGCGGGGATGGTGCAGGCGCCGGGCTTTTTGACCCTGGCCGCGCAGGAGGTGCGGAGGCTCTGGTCGAGGTCGGTGGCGGTGATGGTGAGGCGTCCCCCGTCGCCATCGTCCACTGCCTCGAAGAGGAAGTTCGAGAGGATGGGGATGGTGGTTTTGCGCTCGACGACGCTTTGGGCGGCGGTGAGTTCGCGCAGCAGCTCGGCGCGGGAGACGGTGATATCGAGGTTGCCGGTAGGTGCTGCGGCTACGGCGGTCATTTCGGGTTCCTGGGTCGCACTCGTCACGGTGGATTGTCTCCGGATAGTTCGTGTGGGCTGGCCAAACTTTACACCGAAAGATCCGTGGGAGGCCGGCTGCCGCACTCCGATTCTAGCGATGTCCAGTGAGGTGCGCGGAGATTTGTTTGTGGGAAAGAGGGACGGATGTGTGAAGGGGAAGCTGGCTGGATCTGAGAGCTGCGATGCGAATACTTCTTCTAAGAAAAGCTATAAAAAAGAGAGAAAGAGCAGTAGCCGTAGTCGTTTGCGCTGGAAAAGTGGAGAAGCGGCGTATGTGTTCGAATGACGCGATTTGGGTGTATGTCCTGATTTAGGAAAAGGGTTCCAGCAGGGTGGCATAGTGCGGATCGCGGGGGTTCGGGGAAGGTGCTGGGAGGGTGTTTTTCTGCTTCTGCACAGCCGAGTCGATTGGCGGCTGAGAGATCTGTCCCCACGTGTGAGGTTTGGGGCTATGTGGCTAGGCGGATTGGGGTTGCGGTGGGCATTCTTTCAACAGCTAGCGCGAGAGGCGGAGGATAAGCGGGGTTTGCCAGCGGGGCGTCTCTGCTACGCCTGCTCTGCCCAGGTGAGGTAGAGGGGCCAGAAGCAGATTCCTCCGCTGCGCTCCTGAATGACAAGCAAAGGAGCAAGCAACGGCGAATGACAAGCAAAGGGGCGGGCGGTGGAGGGGCAGATGCGTAGAGGACTTTCCGCTTTGCTCAGGATGACGACGTGGGCGAACAGCAGATTGCTTCGCTGCGCTCCTGAATGACAAGCAAAGGGGCAGGCAACGGCGAATGACAAGCACCGGGAGTGCGGCGGGAATGACAAGCACAGGGACGGGGTGGAGGGGCAGATGCGATCGGGTCTGTCCGCCTTTGCTCAGGATGACGACGTGGGCGAACAGCAGATTTCTTCGCTACGCTCCCTGAATGACAAGCAAAGGGGCAGGCAACAGCAAAGGCCATGCTGTTCAGCACGGGCAAGCTCTCTGTTGACAGAAAAGGCTGACCGGAGGGCCGGGATCAGCTGGACTTAGCTCAGGGTCTCCATGAGCTTGCTGAGAGTGCGGTTGAGGTCTTTGTCGGTGCGGCGCTGCTCGTCGATTTTGGAGATGGAATGCATGACGGTGGTGTGGTGTTTGCCACCGAACTGGCGGCCGATCTCGGGGAGGCTGGCCTCGGTGAGCTGCTTGGCGAGGTACATGGCGATCTGGCGCGGGACGACGATCTGGCGCGAGTTGTTCTTCTGCTTGAGCTCGGGAACGCGCATGCCGAACTGTTCGGCGACGGTGCGCTGGATGGTCTCGATGGTGACTTTGCGGACCTGGGTATCGATGAACTGCTTGAGGCATTGCTGGGCGGTGGGGAGGGTGATCTCGACGCGATGCATGCTGCACCAGGCGATGAGCCGAACGAGCGCACCCTCGAGCTCGCGGACGTTGGTGCGGACGTTGGAGGCCATGAAGAGAGCGACATCGGTGGGGAGGGAGGTGTTCTCGGTCTCGGCCTTTTTCTGGAGGATGGCGACCTTGGTTTCGAGGTCGGGCGGCTGGATATCAGCGATGAGGCCCCACTCGAAGCGGGAGCGGAGGCGGTCTTCGAAATCCGCGAGCTCTTTGGGAGGGCGGTCGGAGGCGATGACGATCTGCTTCATACTCTCGTGGAGGGTGTTGAAGGTATGGAAGAACTCTTCCTGGGTGCGCTCTTTGCCGGCGAGGAACTGGATGTCGTCGATGAGGAGGACGTCGACATTGCGGAACTTATCGCGGAAGCCGGTCATCTTGTCGTAGCGGACGGAGTTGATCATCTCGTTGGTGAACTTTTCGCCGGAGACGTAGGAGATGGAGGCTTGCGGCTGGCGGCGTTTCACGTCGTGGCCGACGGCATGCATGAGGTGGGTCTTGCCCATGCCGACGCCGCCGTAGAGGAAGAGGGGGTTGTAGGCCTTGGAGGGACGTTCGGCGACGGCCTGTGCCGCGGCCATGGCGAACTGGTTGCCGCTGCCGATGACGAAGGCGTCGAACTGGTAGCGCGGATTGAGTTGCGAGGCGGAGCTCCAGTCGAAGCGCGCCTGCTCGGGGCCGGGGTTTTGGCTGGCTGGGAGAGGAGGGCGGCCGGGCTGGTTGAGGGAGGCTCCGGAGCGCGGGGCATTGGGGCTGTGGCTGGGGAGCGGGGCGAATCCACCGTCTTCGCGCAGACGGGGCGTGGCGGGGTCTCTTTGGGGAAGCGTGAAGGTGACCTCGTCGATGTCGAGCTCGAGCTTGTCGATGGCCTCCTGGATGAGATCGGCGTAGCGATCGCCGACGTGCTGGAAGTCGGAGGAGGGGATGCGGACGAAGAGGGTCTTGCCGGTGATGTGCGAGAACCGGGTGGGCTTCAACCAGGTCTCGAAGGACTGCCGGTTGATCTTTTTTTCGAGCGCCGCCAAGATGCGGACCCATTGGTTCAGGACGGTGGTGGCGGATGGAACGAAGGACATTCTGTACTTCCTTGTCGTGCGCGTGCAGTCCTGAGAACCAGCAGAGCGTGAGGCGAATCCGCGGCGTAAAGCGCTGCGGAAAAAGCAAACAGACGTCCACCTCGCTGTTGCGTGCGAGTGGGGACTTTCTAGGTTCGAGGAAGTCTCAGCCGGGCGCAAGGGGCGTCCGGGGGAGCAATATTATTCAGTGCAGTTCAGGCCTCTGGACAGCTGGAAACATCGAGGTAAAGTCTTGCGAAGCGGGTTTGATAGTAGCACGGAAAACTGGGACGGTTTCGGGGCTCAATCTGAATAAAACCGAGTTGCACCATTCCTTGTGAAGACCGGTTTAAGAGTGCGAGCCACGCTGGGGTTTGGAGGCGATCGGACTGCTGAATAGCAGGGTCGCGGGTTGTATGGAGTAGGGAGCCGGGCAGCGATCTTGTATACTCAGAGATCGCTGCAACAGCGGAAAGATTAGACCGGGAGAAGAGCCCCGGTCAGGAGAAGAGCACCATGCCGAAGCGTACCTTTCAACCGAACCGCCGCCACCGGGCGAAGACCCATGGATTTCTGACGCGCATGAAGACGAAGGCGGGAGCCGCCGTGCTGAACCGTCGCCGCGCCAAGGGCCGCCACAAGATTGCGGTCAGCGCCGGATTCCGCGACTAGCAACTCCGAGCAGCAGCAGTTCGATCTCTTTCAGTCCAGATGTCACAACAGAAGCCCATCTCGTTGGAAGTCGCGTGTTCTGCTCTGCCGGAGCTTTGGTCACCGCGAGTGGTCGGTCAGGTCAACAACCAGTACATCAAGGTGGCGAGGGTGCAAGGGGAGTTCCCCTGGCACGCGCATGAGCACGAGGACGAGATGTTCCTGGTGCTGCGGGGAGAGTTGTGCATTGGGCGGTCTGAGGCGGATGGCGGACCGGTGGTGGTGGGGCCGGGCGAGTTTTTCGTGGTGCCGCACGGCGTTCGGCATAACACCTCGTCGACGGCGGAGACTTTGATCGCGCTGGTGGAGAGCGTGACGACGCTTCACACGGGCGACGAGCAGACTGCGATGACGCGATCGCTGGCGGAGCAGATCGGATGACGGGGTTGACGCCATCGAGGCTTACCCCGGCGCACGGAGCGTGGCTTCAGGATCAAGAGTTGACCTAACGATGCTGACCAAAGTCACTCGACTGCGAAAGCATGCGGATTACCAGCGTGTTTACGGGAGCGCTCGCAAGCAGTTTGCGAAGCAGATGAGTTATTTTTTCAGCTTGCGGCCGACGACTGGAGCGGATGGGAAGCCGCTTCGAGTTGCCGACCCGATGAGTCCCCGGGTTGGGCTGACGGTCGGGAAGGTGATGGGGAAGGCGGTCGACCGCAACCGGATCAAGCGGCGGATGCGGGAGGCGGTGCGGCGTAATCTCGGGCTGCTGCCGCAGTCGGTCGATGTGGTTCTGCATCCGCGGCGCAGCGTGATGGAACTGGAGTTTGCGGCGCTCGACCGCGAGGTCGCCGGCGTCTTTCGAACGGTGGAACGATTGGTCCGGCGGGAGCAGCGACAGCGGGAGCCCGCGGAGGTCGAGTCGTCGATCCACATCCTTCCGCCGGGGAGCAAGGCGCTGTGAGCGAGCTGCAACCGCCGCTGCTGGTGCGCGCCTTCTTTTCGTTCTATCGAGGGCTGTCTCCGGCGATCCATGTGCTTAATCCATCACGATGTTTGTATCTGCCGACCTGCTCGGAGTATGCGTATGTGGCGGTGGCGCGCTTTGGGCTGGTGCGAGGCGGCCTGATGGCGCTGGGACGCTTGGCGCGATGCCAACCGTTCGGGAGGGGTGGGTTGGACCCGGTGCCGCCCGCACCGGCAGAGGCAAACCGTTTACCATAAGGAGGCGCGTCACGCGCCTTCGCAACAGGATAGGAAGCCTCGCTTGGCAGAGTTCAAGAATCCAAATCAACAAGGCGGGCAGGACAACAGGTCTCTGCTCGTGATGCTGCTGGTCATGGCAGCCGTTTTCTTCGGTATGCAGGTGTTTCGCGCGAAGAAGAATCCGCAGACGGTATCGCCGAATGCGAATGCTTCGGGGGTTCAGACGGGCGTGAGCCAACCGTCGCCCGGGCTGCTTGCAGGGGCGGGAACGGCTTCGACTGGAGCGCAGCCTGGCACCCAACTTGGAGCGCAAGGAGCGCAAGCCGGGGCCCAGGCGGGCGCCTCCGCGAAGCCAACCGTGCAGGCTGCCGCCGAGGCGACCACGGTGGTCGAGAACGAGCTGTACAAGATCACGTTCTCGAACCGCGGCGCGCAGGCGATCAGCTGGCAGTTGAAGCGGCGTCCGGATGCGCCGAACTCAACGTTCAAGGATAGTGACGGCAAGCCGCTGGACCTGGTGCACCGGGAGGCGGCTAATAAGTTTGGATATCCGCTCTCGCTGTATACGTATGACCCGTCATTGACGGCTGGTCTGCAGCAGGCGCTGTATGTTCCGTCAGCTACGGGGACTCTTGCGATTCCGGGATCTCTCACCTTTACCTATTCCGACGGCATGACGGAGGTTCGCAAGACGTTCTCTTTTGACGAGACGTACGTGCTCCACGCGGATGTACTGGTGACGCGCAACGGTGCGCCGGTTCGAACGCTGTTGAGCTGGCCGGGCGGATTTGGCGACCAGGACAATGCGGATCTGTACACGAGCGCACAGCTGGATTCGATGTCGAACGGGAAGGAACAGCACGAGGCTCCGAAGAAGGTCTCGGGCGGGCAGACGCTGAACGGCCCCTTTGATTGGGCGGGTGTGAGCGACAAGTACTTTGCGGCTATTTTCCTTCCGGACCAAGCTTCGACCGCCACGCTGGCGACGCTCCATAACGAGCTGGATGTGGCGAAGACGATCAGGCGAACGGGGCTGGGAAGCGGATCTCCGGCGAAGGGCGCGATCAATGTGCCTATCCTGGGGGCTGCGCTGGGCGATGCAAGCGGGCATACGGTGACGCGCATCTATGCGGGTCCGAAGGCAGTCAACATCCTCAAGAACATCCACGCGGCGAATCCGAATGTGACCCTGGAGCCGCTGCTGGAGTTTGGCTTCTTCGGCATTATCGGCAAGTACCTGTTTCTGGCGCTGCAGTTCATCCATGCTCACGTCGCCTCGAACTGGGGCTGGGCAATTGTCATCCTGACGGTCTTAATCAATTTGATCATTCTTCCGTTGCGGGTGAAGACCATGCAGAGCGGCCTGAAGATGCAGCGCATTCAGCCGCAGATGGACGCAATCAAGGAGAAGTACAAGAAGTACAAGGTGACGGACCCGAAGAAGAACGAGATGAACGCCGAGATCATGCAACTGCAGAAGGACAACGGTGTGAATATGTTTGGGGGATGCATCCCCACGTTGATTCAGATGCCGCTGCTGTTCGCGTTCTTCGGCATGCTGCCGAAGGTGGTGGAGCTGCGGCAGGCGCACTGGTTCTGGCTGCCTGACCTGACCGCCGCGGACCCGTACCATATCCTGCCGATTCTGATGGTGATCAGCCAGTTCCTGGTGCAGTACTACACGCCATCGCCGGGCGTCGACCCGCAGCAGCAGAAGATGATGGCGTTCATGATGCCGGCGGTCTCGGGGTACATGACCTGGAACTACGCCTCTGGCCTGGCGCTCTACTGGTCGGTGGGGAATCTGATCGGCATCGCGCAGCAGGCGGTGATGAACAGAACCTCCATTGGCCGCGAGATGCGGGAGATTGCCGCGCGGCGCGCACGACGCAAGGCGCCGATGATACAAGGGAGACGCTGATCCGTTATGGACGTGGATGAGCCCCCTAGTACTCACTGGGCGTCGGCCTCAGAGAGGATCGACCGATTTCTGAAGGTGCTGGTCGAGACCTGCAGTTTGCAGCTTACCTACGAGCTCACGACCGGCTCCGAGCGAGACGGTATCCGGCTCGGGGTGAACTTTGCGGGCGGCGACGCGCAGTTGTTGACCGCTCGCAACGCCGAGCTCCTCCATGCCCTGGAGGTGATGGCGACTAGCATTCTTCGGCTGGCTCCGGAGGAGCACGACCTCCTCTCCTTCGATGCGGAGGGCTACAAGGAGGGGCGCGCGCAGCAGATGCGCAGGTTGGCGGAGATTGCGGTCGCCACGGTGAAGACGACTGGCCGGCCCTATGCTTTTCGTCCAATGAACTCGCGAGAGCGGCGCATGCTCCACCTGCAGCTGAAAGATTCCGGGCTGCGAACTGCCTCGTCGGGGGAGGCGTCCCGCCGCTTCGTCGTTTTGTATCCTCCGGACGACCCGGAGAACCCAGAGGAGACGCCGGCCGAGGGTGGTGCGAATCGAGCCCATACGGTTCGGAACGCGTTTCGACCGCGATAGGTTGAAGGGGTTGCTTAGCGGACGCGGCGATATGCGAGGGCTTGAGTCCTGAATCGGAGGGCTCAGGGCAGATTCTGAGGCTCAGGACTGGTCGTATAGGTTTAGGCGTGTGGGTCTGGGCGTGGTCTAGGATGTGGTCCAGGGATGTGGTCTAGGGTGACTGCCATCGAGGTATCGATGCCACTCGTCCGACTCTGCGACCTGCTTGACAAGGGCGTTTCTCCTCCGCCAGCAAGTTTCTGAGGTGGTCGCGAAGCATTTTCTCGAGCGGGCCTCGGAAGAGGGGAAAGGGCGCTGCAAAGCGCAGTTCGTCGCGCATTCGTGTTCCGTCGTCCATGGGGGCGAAGTGATGTTCGTGCTCGAACTGGGTGAAGCGCCCCTGGATTTCGACCTCGCGGAAGAAGGAGAAGGGCCGCCAAGCGTCGACGAGACTGGTGTGATTGAAAGTGAGACGGAGGTAGCGGCCTGACCAAGTGACTGTCTCGCCCACGCGGAGGAGGCCGGAGGTCTTGCCCGCGACGACTCTATACGGCGTCCGCTGCGCTGCGCGGCGTTGAAGGTCGATGCTGAGTGAGAGCAGAAAGCAACGCTGGGTAGGAGCATCGATCAAGGTCGTCAGCCGTAGAGTCTGCAACAAGTTCCTCGCGCGTCAGGGGCAGGGGAGGTCAGGCGAGAAGCAACACCTTGCCGAGGCCACCCTTTTCAGCGGCGGCCTGGGCCTCCGCCGCGTCGGAGAGCGGGACCATTCTGTCGATCGGGATGTTCAAGCGCTTCGCTATGACGGCATCGGCGAGGGTGCGCAGCATGGCCGCGTCCGGGACGACGCGGACCGACTCGATACGGATGGTCGGGTGCAGCCTGGCGTTGGCGGGAGGTCCAAGCACCGAGGCAAAGATGCCGCCCTGCCTGACCTTTGCGATTAGATGCTCGGCGGTCTCGTGCCCGACGGTATCGGCTACGGCATCGATGAAGCCAAGCCTATCCATCTGCTGCTCGTCATCGAGCGCGAGGACTTCATGGGCCTTGAGCTCCTTTGCCGCCTCGAGCTGAGCTTTGCGGACGCCGGCGATCACGATGGCTCCAGCCTTCTTCGCGGTCATGACAGCGGCGCGTCCGACGCCTCCAACCGCGCCCGCGACGAGGACGGTCTGGCCGGCCTGGATCTTTGTGCCGCGCGAGATGAGTTGCTCGCCGGTGAGGGTGACGAGCGGAAGGGCGGCAGCCTCGACGAGACCGAGACGGGGCGGAGCGAAAGCCAGATCCGAGGCCTTGACCAGGACGAGCTCTGCGTAGGCCTTGTCGCCCAGGGCCATGACGCGATCGCCCTCCGCGAAGCCGGTTACACCGGGTCCAACCTCACGGACGACGCCAGCGATGTCGCGGCCGAGGATGGCGGGCAGATCGAGGGGCATGTAGGACTGCAGCGCGCCGGATCGCAGCTTGAAGTCGACGGGATTGACGCTGGTTGCCGCCAATCGAACGAGGACCTCGCCTTCGCCAGGTTTTGGGTCGGGGACGTCCTCGAACTTCAACTTGCCGGGGCCGCCGTACTCATGCAGCACAATCGCCTTCATGGTGGACCTCAGGGGGTAAGATGCGTCTGGTCCGGGGGTAGGTAGTCGCGCCACTCGTCGGACTCGGCGATGCGCTTGAGCAGAGCAAAACGCCGCCGCAGAAGACGCCGGATGTGAGGCACCAAGACAAAGCGGCCGACGAGGCTTCCGAACCGGCCGAAGGGCAGGGAGAAGCGGAGCTCATCGGCGAGGGTGACGGCTCCGTCGCTGTTGTCGGTGAACGCGTGGTCGTGCTGGAAGAAGGCGAATCGCCCGGCGATCATGGTGTCCTGAAAGAAGTGACATGGCTCGAAGCGGCTGATGAGGCTTTGGTGAAGCTGGGGCAGCCCGAGCTGCCAGCCCTGCCACGTCACGGTGTCTCCCCCGACGACAAGGCCCGTGGTCCGGCCAGCGGTCGGGCGCATGCGCAACTCTTTCTGGACGATCGCCACACTTGTGGAGAGAAGGAAGCAGCGTCGCTGGGGAGCATGCACAAGGATCTGATCTCGAAGGGTGAACATCCCCAGCTGTGATGCATGTGGCGGAGCCGAAAAGGCTGGGAAGCTTGCGGTATCCGCGTGCGATCACAAGCCCATGGCGTGATTTTTCACCAGGGCGGTGGCGCGCTGGATGAATGCGGGCAGGTCGATGCTGCCCTGATCGCCCTTGCCCCTGGTCCTGACGCTTACGGAATCGCTGGCGGCTTCCTTGTCTCCGACGACGAGGACGAATGGGAGCTTCTGCATAGTGAACTCGCGAATCTTGGCGTTCATTTTTTCGTTGCGAGCGTCCAGATCCACTCGCAGACCGGCGGCTTCGAGCTTTGCCTTGACGGTCTCGGCGTAGGGAAGATGCTTTTCGGAGATTGGGACGAGGCCGACCTGCACGGGAGCCAGCCACAGGGGAAAGGCTCCGGCGTAGTGCTCGATCAGGACGCCGAAGAAGCGCTCCACCGAGCCGAAGAGAGCGCGGTGCACCATGACAGGCTGATGCTTTTCGCCATCCTCCCCGGTGTATTCGAGCTCGAAGCGGGCCGGCAGGTTGAAGTCGAACTGCACGGTCGAAAGCTGCCACAGGCGGCCGAGGACGTCGACAAGTTTTATGTCGATCTTGGGGCCGTAAAAGGCCGCTTCGCCGGGGATCTCCTTATACGGGATGGCCTTTCTCAGGAGCGCACTCTTGAGGCTGTCGACCGCAAGGTTCCAGTTCTCCTCGGTGCCGGTGTAGCTCTTGCGGTCGTTGGGATCCCATGTCGAGAGCTCCACTTTGAAGTCGGTGAAGCCGAAGGTCTGGAGGACGCTCTGCGCGAAGTCGATGCAGGCGACAACCTCATCCTCGATCTGTTGCGGCGTGCAGAAGATGTGCGCGTCATCCTGGGTGAAGCCGCGGACCCGGAGCAGACCGTGCATGGTTCCCGAGCGCTCATAGCGGTAGACATTTCCAAGCTCCGCGTAACGAACCGGAAGATCGCGGTAGCTCTTGGGAGAGTTCTTGTAGATAAGGATGTGCCCCGGACAGTTCATCGGCTTGAGCCGGTACTCGGCGTCGTCGAGCTCCATCGGAGCATACATATTCTGCCCGTAGAAACCTTCGTGTCCGCTGATGCGCCACAGCTCGCTACGCATCACGTGCGGTGTGTACACCAGGCTGTAACCACGACGGATACATTCTTCGCGCATCCAGTCTTCCATGATCTTGCGGATGAGGGCGCCCCTGGGATGCCAGAAGATGAGGCCCGCGCCCGCGACCTCCTGGATAGAGAAGAGGTCGAGCTGTTTGCCCAGAACGCGATGGTCGCGGGCCTTGATCTCCTCCAGGCGCTTGAAGTGGGCGTCCAGATCTTTGGCGTTGAAGAAGGCGGTGCCGTAGATTCGTTGAAGCTGCTGATTGTTCTCATCGCCGAGCCAGTACGCTCCGGCAACGCTGGTTACCTTGAACGCCTTGACCCGGCCGGTGGAGGGGACGTGCGGACCGCGACAGAAGTCGCTGAAGCTTCCGTTGCGGTAGAGCGAGATCTCTTCGCCGGGATGGGTGAAGCGCTCGATGAAGTGAACTTTCATGAAGTCGCCGTGTTTTGCGTACTCCTCGAGACCTTTCTCGCGGGGTTCCTCCTCGTGGAGGAAGGGCTCATCGCGAGCGACGACCTCGGCCATTTGCCGCTCGATTGCGGCGAGGTCCTCGTCGGTGAACGGCGTCTCGCGGTAGACATCGTAGAAGAAGCCCTGATCGGTGGCCGGGCCGTGACCGAGCCTGGTCTCCGGAAAGAGCTCCAGGATGGCAGTCGCCATGACATGCGCGGCCGAGTGCCGCATCACCTTAAGCGAAGCCTCATCGTTCTCTTTGAGCAGCTCCAGGGCGACGTCCTCTTGGACGGGAGCAGAGAGGTCGACGAGCCGTGCGCCCTCCCCAGAACCGCCCGTGTTCGAATACATCGCCTGTTCGCTCGCGCCCGCATCCACCTCCCCGGCACCATCGCTCGAGGCTGGCGTCAGCGGTTTGATACGCGCCACGATCGCCGCTGCCGCCAAGCGGGGGGAGATGCTCATCGCTACATCAAAAGGAGTTGTTCCCTTTGCGACCTCGCGGAGGCTGCCATCGGGAAGCTGTATCGAAATCGTATCTTTGCTCACGCTCTCAAGCATATCCGTTCGGCGCTACATGGCCGAAGCCCGCCGAAGTGGAAAGGATCTGGCCGGCACCGAAAGAACGGGCCGCACCAGACGCGGCGCGGCCCAACTGTACTTCGATACAGTGCAGGAGAGCTATGCGATTTCTATGACATTCTTCGGCAGCTGACGGCGTACCGGAGAGTTTGTCCTGAGCCAGACGTTTGCGCGCCACCGGCCCACGAACGGGGCAACCATGATCGAACCAAATGCTACCGCCAGTGCAACATGCATTCTTTTCTCCTCGATGCCCGTAGACGGTTCCGCCCCGGGCTCTTGGCTCAGATGGAGACGATCTTAGGTGATCTCCTCTGGCACTCCCTAACTATCCGCCAGGCCAATGGAGGCCTGAATCCCACATCGCATAAACCCACTACAACGATTGTGGGATGGCGCTCCGGTCCGCTTCGGTCAGACAGGTTGGACTTCGCCTAGAATGTCCTCATGTCTTACGCAGCGGCGGTTGAGCAGCTCTATGCCCTCGGCCACGAGCTGGCGCCGGCCGACCCTTCCGCGCCCCGGCGCAAGTTCGACCTGGCGCATATGCGAATGCTTGCCGCCTCGCTTGGCGACCCGCAGCGAAGCTTCTCTTCCATTCTCATCGCCGGAACGAATGGGAAGGGGTCCACGGCTGCTACGCTCGCGGCGATCCTTGCGTCGGCGGGACATCGTACGGGACTGTATACCTCTCCCCACCTGATGAAAGTGAATGAGCGGATTCAGCTCAGCGTCCCGCAGCTGCCGTCGGAGTATGCGTCCTCGGACGCGCCGGTGAGCGCCGGACCCTCGAATTTGATGCCCATCTCCGAGGAGGACTTCGCGCGGCACTACTTCCATGTCGCGACCACGGCAAAGAGGCTGGTTGAGAGTGGAGCGCTTCCCTATCCGCCCAGTTTTTTCGAGATGATCACGATGATGGCGTTCGTCTATTTCGCGGAACGGCATGTGGACATCGCCGTTCTCGAAGTGGGCCTGGGCGGCCGGCTGGATGCGACCAACATCGTCGACCCGCTGCTCTCCATCATTACGGATGTCGCGCTCGATCACCAGGACTATCTCGGCTCCACACTGGCTGAGATCGCCCGCGAAAAGGCGGGCATCCTTCGCTCTGGCGGAACGCTGATCACGCTGCCGCAGCACCCTGAAGCGAACCGGGTATTGGGTGAGGTCGCGGCTGAGCTTTCGGACCTGCGAGCAGTATCAGCAGTACCCTACATGCCCTTTACTGAGGATATTGTGGGTCATGCGTCCAAGCGCCAGGTAATTGAGGCTTTCCCCAGTACAGGGCTCGCGAGCGATTTCGAAGCGGACCGTGCCAGCGGCATTTTGCCTTCGAATCACTACACGGTCACCGTGGACGGCCAGCCGTTGACGGTGGACTCTCCGCTGCGCGGCCAGCATCAACAGAGGAACATTGCCCTGGCGATTGCGGCGGCGAGCGAGTTACGTAACAGAAATAGTTACATAATATCGAACGAAGCGATGGAACGAGGAATTCGTGAGACGATGTGGCCCGGTCGCCTGCAGATTCTTTTGCTCGGGGATGGCGTGACGCTGCTGCTGGATGTAGCCCATAATCCTGCAGGCGCGTGGGCACTGCGATCGGCGCTTTCGCAGCTGCCGCAGCCTCTGGTTCGCACGCTTCTCTTCAGCTGCCTGCGTGACAAGAATATCGCCGAGATGACGCAGATCCTGTTTCCTCTATTCGACTCGACCTCCGGCGAAGAGGGGCGAGGCCAGGACCATATCGTTCTCGCGACGCTCGATAACCCCCGGGCGACAGCTGTGAGCGATCTGTTACGGGCGGCCCAGGCTCTCGACATCCCGGCCCATGCAGCGCCGCATGTGGCTGCTGCCTTCGCCCAGGCACGGGAACTTACGCCACGGGGCGGCGTGATCGTGGCAACGGGATCGGTGTACCTGGTGGGCGAGGTCCTGAGGCTGGCACAGGAGCGAGCGTGGACCTGACGACAGCGGAGACCGATTTACAGGTTAGGACAGGGCCGGCCTTGCGCTGGCTGAACTACCTGATATTGATTCCGCTGATGGCTGCGGCTACTGCGGCGTTTGGCTGCGTGTCGCTGCTTATCTCTCTGTGGGATCGTTCCGGGAGGCAGCAGCACGCTGTTGCCCGGATGTGGGCAGATGTGATGCTCACGCTAAGCCTGTCCCCGGTGACGCTGATCGGCCATGAAAACATTCCCCATCCGGAGACTGCCGTGTATGCCTCGAACCATTTGAGCTACATGGATACGCCGGTGCTGTTTGCGAAGCTGCCGTTTCAGTTTCGGATTCTGGCGAAGACGGGTCTGTGGCGGGTTCCTTTCATCGGCTGGCACCTTCACCGATCGGGACAAGTGCCCGTGGATCAGTCGAGTGCGCGATCGTCTATCGCGAGTCTGAGCGTAGGCGTGGCGGCTCTGAAGGCAGGACTGCCCCTCGTAATCTTTCCGGAGGGCGGGCGGTCGGCGACGGGGGAGACGCAGACCTTTTTGGCGGGAGGAGCGTTCATGGCGATCCGTGCGCAGGTGCCGCTGGTGCCGGTTACGCTGGTCGGGACCTTTGAACTGTTGCCCATCCATACGTATCACCTTCGCCCACGGCCTTTGCTGGTAATCGTGGGTGAGCCGATTCCGACGATTGGGATGACGACTCGCGATGCAGAGGCCCTGACGCAACGAGCCTACGACGCGATTACGCAAACGTACCTGCGTTACGCAGTCTGAGGACTACTGGGTTGACCTTGGAGACGGCCATGCGCCGCTATGATGAGAGGACCTGTGGAGGCGAGAGTGAGCGGTAAGTGCAGGATCGCGATATCTGTTCCGACGAGCAAGGATCTGGACTACAACCGTAGATCCTGGCCAAATTACGCCGAAGCAGTGCGCCAGGCGGGCGGGACTCCGGTCGAGATCGGTTTAACGCTGAGTGAGACCGAACTGATGGAGCTCGCGAGAGCGTGCGACGGCGTTCTCCTGCCTGGAAGCCCAGCGGATGTGAATCCGGAGAGGTATGGGCAGCAACCTACTGCTGCGTGCGCACCGAGCGATCCGGCGCGCGAGGTGGCGGATCGTCTGCTGCTGGAAGAGGCGTACGCCGCCAAGAAGCCGGTGCTCGCGATCTGCTATGGGGTTCAGTCTCTGAATGTGTGGCGCGGGGGATCGCTGGTGCAGGATCTGTCGCGTACCGCCGTAAATCACTCGGCCGGAGCTGGTGTTGCGGTTGCTCACGCGATCAGCTTGCAGGCGGGAGGCATTCTGAGCGGGCTGGCGGAGGCGGGTGAAGAGATACTTAGCGGGGACGAGCCACGACTGCTAGTCAACTCTAGCCACCATCAGGCGGTGGAGCTTCCGGGAGATGGTCTACATGTAGTGGCGGTCTCGTCGCAGGACGGTGTCGTTGAGGCGATCGAAGCGACGGGTGACGCTAACTCGCCCGAGTTCGTGGTGGGGGTTCAGTGGCATCCGGAGCGTAGCGTTGACATTAGCGCGACCTCACGAGCGATCTTCGAGGCTCTTATGGCGGCGGCTGCGAAGGCGGGGCGGAACGGGGTTCCGCGGCGGGAACGCTGACCTGTGCCGACGCTTTCGCTGAGCGAGATTGGGGAGCTTCTGAGCCCATATCTGGCGGGCGTTTCAGGGGGAGCGGAGGGTGAGAGCCCTCCGAAGCTGCTGGAGCAGCTCTCGACATATCTTGATCTGCTGATGACCTGGAACCAGCGCATGAATCTGACTTCCATACGCAATCCGCGGGAGGTGGTGCGACGTCATTTTGGGGAGAGTCTTTTTGCTGCGCGGCATGTGCGTGGGGCAGGAACTCTCCTTGATCTTGGGTCTGGCGCCGGATTTCCCGGGTTGCCGATTCAGCTCTGGCACCCGGGGCTGAGGGTTACGCTTGCGGAGTCGCAGGGGAAGAAGGCGAGTTTCCTGCGGGAGGTGGCCCGGTCACTTTCGGTCGAGGTAGAGGTGTGGGCCCGTCGGGCGGAAGAGTTTCCCCCGGAGCGGGCCTTCGATGCTGTGATTCTGAGAGCTGTTGACGGGATGGAGCATTCGCTCAAGACGGCGAGCCTCTTGAGCGCGTCAGACGTGTGGCTTTTTGGGATTGAGGGGCAGGTGGACGTAGGCCGGGCTGGGCTGACCGTGGTTAGGACTATGGCGGTACCGCTAGCTCGATCGACTGTTTTGGTCCAGATGCGTCGAATTTTGTTCTACGTGGAACAGCAACATGGCAGAGACGGGTAGTTCCACGTGGAACAGTTTGGCTCGCGCCCGAGTAGATTTGCAGATGCGCGTCGGAGCAGTTAGGCTTCAGCGAGCGATGATCTCCAAGAACCCTGATAAGAAAACGCAACGGGCAGCCAAGGTCATCGCGGTCGTGAACCAAAAGGGGGGCGTCGGAAAGACCACGACGGCTATCAACCTGAGTGCGGCATTCGCCCTGGAAGGCTTCCGCACGCTGCTAGTCGACTGCGATCCACAGTCGAACACGACCGGGGGGTTAGGGATCTCGCGAGACCCGGACCGGTTGAGCGTGTATGACCTGCTCACCATGGAGGTGAGTGCGAAGGACGCGACGCTCGCGACGGAGATTGGCAATCTTTTCGTTATTCCAGGCAGCAAGAACCTGATCGGGGCGAATCTCGAGCTTGTGGCTCAGGAGCGTCGCGAATTTCGGCTGAAAGGTGCTCTTGCCGAGGTCCTCGACAGCTACACCTTCGTGATCTTGGACTGCCCTCCTGCGCTGGATCTACTTACGTTGAACTCCCTTGTTGCCGCCCAGGGCCTGCTGGTTCCTATGCAGGCCGAGTACTTCGCCCTGGAGGGTATTGCAGAGCTGATGAGCACCCTGGACCGAGTCTCGCAGGCTTTTAACCCAGACCTGGCCCTGGAAGGGGTACTCCTGACCATGTACGACGACCGAACCAATCTCTCGCAGCAGGTCACCGCCAACCTACGCGAGTTCTTTGGCGACAAACTCCTGAAAACCGTTATTCCACGGAATATTCGTTTGGCTGAAGCCCCAAGCCACGGGAAGCCAGTGGCTCTCTACGATGCCCGGTCGCGAGGCGCAGAGGCTTATCGGGAGCTCGCTTTGGAACTCCTAACTCGCAATGGGATGGCTCCACCGCTGAAGAAGAGGGGCGCGCACGAGAGTGAGCGGATTCCGAGCGAAAAGAGTGTGCGTTTCTGGCCGTATTCCAAGTGAGTCGATATGAGGAGCAAGCAAATGACAGGAAACGATCCTAAAAACAGAGCTCTTGGCAGGGGACTCGAGACACTTCTACCTCCAAGGCAATCTGCGGCGGCCACCCCCGCAGATTCTACAGGTCAGCCGCTCGAGATTGCCTGCGATCTGATCGATCCGAACCCGTTCCAGACCCGTACGCATTTTGATCAGGCCCGATTGGAAGAGTTAGCGCGCTCCGTTGCCGCGACTGGAGTCGTGCAGCCGATCCTGGTTCGTGCGCTCGAGGGCGGGCGCTATCAGCTGATCGCGGGGGAACGCCGCCTGCTTGCTTCCAGGATTGCCCAAAAGCGCACGATTCCTTCCGTGGTGCGGCAAGCCTCCGATGAACAGTCGATGGAGATGACAGTGGTCGAGAACCTCCAACGGGCGGATCTTAATCCGATGGAGCAGGCTCGCGCTTACCAACGACTTAGTCAGGAGTTCAAGATGACGCAGGAGCAGATGGCCCAGAGGACTGGCAAGGACCGCGCAAGCGTCGCTAACTTCCTCAGATTGCTGCGCTTGCCGGAGGAGATCCAGGCCAGCGTTGAGGCGGGGAACCTGAGCTTCGGCCATGCGAAAACTCTGCTGGCGCTAGAGTCATCGGAGCGCATCCGAGCAGCGGCTTCAAAGGTGATGGCACTGAGTATGTCCGTGAGGCAGACCGAATCATACGTTCAACGGCTACTGGATCCAGAGCAAAAGCAGAAGAAACCGGCTTCGGGACCGGCTTATCAGGATCCAAATGTGCGGGAGGCTCAGGACTTGCTGCAACGTAAGCTCGGTTTAAAGGTCTCGATTACGGATCGAAAGGGTCGAGGCCAGGTCATCATTGAGTACTCCGGGCTGGAAGATTTCGATGCGCTGCTTTCACAGTTGGGAGTTTCGCAGGCTTAGCATCAGGCAAGTCACGTTTTAGTCAGGATCCGAAATGTCGAAGAGTTGCCCAGCGGGGGAGGTCCGCTAAAGGTGTTAACCGTAGGCAGATGCAAGATGGAAGAGACCGTGCCCAGGCGAGTCTTGAGGTTGATCGTGCGATTCCACTACGCGCTTCATGTCCTCGTCTATGGGATCGCGTTCGCGATCGCTTGGCGGTCGGCGCAGGGCGGCGGCGGAAAGCGTATATGGCTGGCGCTTCCGGAGGCTGCGTCCGCCCATCTCATAATGGACCTCGGTACCGCAATCCGTGCAGTGGTCGCATCAGCGATTGTGTTCGCTCTCGCGGGCGCATGCCTTCGGACCTGGGGAGCTATACAGGCTGAACGCAGTGCTGGCTCGGAGAAGGGGAGCAGAACATCTGCTTCGGTAGGCGCGATTCTCCAAACGTTGGCCCTTTGTGTCCTGCTTTCATGGCCGGCAGCCTGCTTCGCCATCGTTGCGATCGCTCTTTTGCAGTTTGGGCTGCAGGCGGGGGAACGGCGGCGGTTTCCAGAGTCTCATTATCCGGACAATTCTTCCCGGATCAGTGATAGCCAAGACTCACACCGCACACGCCTGCAGGCTGGAGGTTCACTTGCAGCGGCCAGGTGGGGTCGCGCTGTAGGCGAGGAGATTTTTGGGTGGGGAGTTGCGATCAGCTTTGCGGCTATGGGATGGAGCTACGATGCAATGCTGGTGATGCAGGGGGTGCTAGTGTCTCTTGGTGTAGCAATCGTAGCGCGCGGCTTAATGCCGAAGCGGGAAAGCCCGCTCGTCCGCCCTTAGTGTGGTTGGACCGCGGGCTTCCGCTATGCGGCTCTTCTGCAAGTTATTGAACAAGTAGGGCTTATCGGGGGTGCGTTGCTTGCGGGCTATTTCTTAACGGGGGCGATGGTGTCTTTGGCGACTTTGGCGACGCGGAATTTGACGACCGTTTTCGCTTTGATTTTGATGGCTTCGCCGGTCTGGGGATTTCTTCCGAGGCGAGCTTTCCTCTCTGCTTTCACTAACTTACCGATGCCTGGGATGGTAAACTCGCCGTTCTTCTTGGTTTCCTTGACGGCGGTTTCAGCGAGCAGGTCAAAGAATACGGCCACCTGTTTGCTTGGAAGTTCAATCTTTTCAGCCATTTGGCGGATCAGTGCGGTCTTCGTGATTCCCTTTGCCATGTAAATCTCCTTTGTTTCTGCGAAGTTTGGCTGGCGCCACCTCCTCTGCTGAACGAAATTGGCAGTGTTTACGCGGGTCTGGAGGTGTTTCCGAGGTCCACCTTCGGCTCTTTCCGGGAGTTTGTCAACCTGTTTTTAGTGGTTTCCACAGATAATTGCCGGGTTTTATGGGTTTTGTCTCCTAGTTGACACAATCGCATCGAGTTGGGAGGACGCAGAGGCGGGTTGGGAGTACAAACGCAGCCGGAAGACGTGGAGGATCTGCGGTGATTGACGTGGCGCCGGCTGGTGGGAACGTGGGCGCGGATTGTAGGCGCGGGCTGGGCGGGCGCGCCTAGAAGATCGGGCGCTTGGTGGCGTGGGTGAGGGGCTGATTGAGGAGGTCGACGATGGGGGCGGCCAGGCGGAAGCGGTCGACGATCTCCTGAACGAGGCCGGGGCGGGTGGCGTGTTCCGCGGGAAGGGTGGAGGTGACGCCCCACTGGCGGCAGAGGATGAGGTCGATGGCGGGGTCGTCGGGGAGGAAGCCCTTGGGGGCACGGGTGAGTGGATGGCCCTCGATGGGCTGCATGTGCTTGCGGAGCCGTGGGCTGGCCAGCAGCCGGCGGAGTTCGACGTGGCGGGCGGCGCCGGAGTGGGCGAGGTGACGGCGGATGGCGAGGAGCTGATCTCGCTCGGGCATGTAGCAGCCGGCGGCGACGGTGATCTCGACGGGGTTGACGTCGAAATAGAAGCCGCCGCCGGAGGTTTTTTCGAGGCCGGAGCGGGACCACCAGGCGGCGGCGTGGATTTTGTATGGGCGTTTGTCTTTCGAGAAGCGGATATCGCGGTAGATGCGCATCATCGCTTTTTGCGGGGGGCGGACGTGGTTGGGAGCAAAGGAGAGCATGGCCTCGTTGACTTCGCCGATGACGGCGAGCATGTGGGCTTTCAGCTCGCGCTGGTAGATCTCGCGGCGCTCTTCGAACCAGGTGCGGTCGTTGTTGCGTTTGAGGCCGCGAAGGAAGCGGAGGGCGGCGGCGGAGAAGTGCGCTGGCATGGAGTTATTTTAGGGCGCGGGTGGGTATGGGGGATCGGGGCGAAGTGGAGGGGCACTGGAAACGGGTCGAATCGCTTGAGGACGAAATAATGGCGTGGCGGTTCGGAACCCACCCTTTCCGATGAGGCTGGAAAGGATGGGGCACCCGGCAGCGGTTTGTGGTCGCGGGACCTAGCTGGACGCGAGGTGGGCGAGGGCTTGCGACCGCCGCTGCATCCGGGTGGAGATTGCGTCATCGAAGTAGTGACCGGAAGTAGTGAAGCGAAGTAATGGGTCGAAGATGAGATTTGTGCCGGGAGGTTTGCGCCATGCAGATTGGGATCGACAGTTTCGCGGCGGCGGTGCCGGATCCAACCACCGGCGTGACACCGAGTGGCGCTGAGCGCCTCGGTCATCTGCTGGAAGAGATCGAGCTTGCCGATCAGGCGGGGGTGGATGTGTTTGGGCTGGGGGAGCACCACCGGGAGGAGTATCTGGACTCGGCGCCGGTGGTGATCCTGGCAGCGGGGGCTGCCCGGACCAGGCGGATACGCCTGACGAGCGCGGTGACGGTGCTGAGCGCGGCTGACCCGGTGCGGGTGTTTCAGAGCTTTGCCACGCTGGATCTGCTTTCGGGCGGCCGTGCGGAGATGGTGGTGGGCCGGGGTTCGTTTGTGGAGTCGTTTCCGCTGTTCGGTCTCGATTTGAAGGACTATGACTCGCTGTTCGCGGAGAAGCTGGACCTGCTGCTGCAGATTCGCGAGAAGACACATGTGCACTGGTCGGGGCAGCACCGGCCGGCGCTGACGGGCCAGGGGGTGTTTCCGCGTCCGCTCCAGAGCCCATTGCCGATCTGGCTGGGTGTGGGTGGGACGCCGCAGTCGTTTGCGCGGGCCGGGGCGCTGGGGCTGCCGCTGATGGTGGCGATTATTGGCGGGGAACCGCACCGCTTCCGCCCGCTGGTCGATCTCTATCGTGAGGCCGGCCGACGCGCGGGCCACAGCCCCGATCGGCTCAAGGTGGGCGTCCATGCGCTGGGATATGTGGCTGACACGGAGGCGCGGGCGGCAGACGAGTTCTTTCCGGGCTATGCCGAAGCTTTCACCAAGATCGGGAAGGAGCGCGGCTGGCCGCCGGTGACGCGATCGCAGTTTGAAGCCGTGCGTGGGCCGTCCGGTGCGCTGCTGGTCGGCGATCCGGAGGCGGCGGTGGAGAAGATTCTGCATTTCCACGAGGCGCTCGGAGGCATGGCGCGCCTGAGCTTCCAGATGAGCGTGGCGGCCCTTCCCCATGCGCGGCTGATGCATGCGATCGAGCTGCTGGGCAGCCGTGTGATCCCGGCGCTGCGGAAGCGCTTGCCTGCTTTGGGAGTGGTGGCCTAACGGGAGAGGCTGGTGACTCCAACGGGGACAGAAGCGGAGAGGAACGCCCCTCCGAGATGGAGTGCCGCGTAGACCTGGCTTGCGGGGGCTATACTCATCTCCAACCCGCACCCTCTCGCGTCGTCGATACCGGTCGTCATCGAAGCACGGCTTCAAAACGGAAGAGTGAAAGCCCGTGGATCGCAATGGATATTGAGGTGTTGAGGCGTTCGACGGCAGCCGCCCACGACGCGATTGAGGGCGCGGTGCCGCTGATGAGTGAACGGCTGACTCCCGAATGCTACGTTGCCGTGCTGGAACGGATGCATGGGGTGGTGGCGGCCTGGGAGCGGATGGGTGAGAGCGCGGCGCCGGTATGGATGCAGCCGATGCTGCAACGACGGAAGAGGCGGGCGCTGATCGAGAGGGATCTGCGTTTCCTGCGGCGAAGCTCAGCTCCGGATCTTGACGACCCAGCTCTGGATTCTCCCGATCAAGCTCTGGATGCTCCGGCTATGCCGGTATTCGGGAGCGATGCGGAGTTTCTGGGGGCCATGTACGTGATGGAGGGATCGCGGATGGGCGGACTCTTGATTGCGAAGCATGTGGAGGCGGTTCTGCGGATCGAGGCTGGCCGGGGAGACGCATATTTCCGCGGGGATGGCGGGGAGACCCGAGCGATGTGGAGGGAGTTCCTGGAGGTCCTTCGGACGCAAGTTCCGGACGAGGAGACAGAGGAGGTCATCCGTGGCGCGCGCCGAATGTTCGGTCTGTTCGGGGCATGGATGCGGGGCGATGCGGTCGAGTTTGCGCAAGAAGACCGGAAGGACATGCAGGGATGACGAACAGCCAGATGGAGATGCCGGCAGGGATGCGAAAAATCCCCTTAGACCCAGCGGGGCTGGAGCTGTTGCGGTGCGCGGACGAAGAGATCCGAATACCGGGAAGCATCCAGGTCCACGGATTTCTTCTTCTGCTCGATGAGCAAGCTGAACGCGTGGTCGCGGCAAGCGAGAACACGGAGGAGTTTCTCGGCGTGGCGGCGAAGACCCTGCTGGGGACGCCGATCGAGAGGCTGCTGGATGGGGAGATCCTGTCGACAGTCAAGGCGGGATCGAGCGCAGCCGATCGCTCCGGCGGGGTGCGCTATCTCGGCGCGTTTCGGATTCTGGGGGGACTCTTCAGCGTGATGACGCACCGGCTGGAGGGACGGCATGTGCTCGAGTTCGAGCGGCTGGACCGGATGGTGCGGCCGGAGGAGGTGAATGCGGAGATCGCTCACTTTGTCGAAAGGCTGGGCGTGGTGGTTTCAGAGCAGGAGCTGTACGAGACGATCACCAGCCGGATCAAGAGCCTGACGGGGTTTGACCGTGTTTTCCTGTACAGCTTCGACCGGGAGGGGCACGGGACGGTGCTTACGGAGGAGAACGGCGGGGCGCTGCCGAGCTACCTGGATCTACGATTTCCGGCGAGTGACATCCCGCCGCAGGCACGGGCGCTGTACGTCTCGAACACGATGCGGTGCATTCCGAATGCCAGCTATATTCCATCCCAGCTAGTGGGCATGCCCAACGTCGCGGCGGCGCGGCTGGACCTGTCGCAGAGCGTGCTGAGAAGCGTTTCGCCGATCCATCTGGAATATATGCGGAACATGGGCACGCTGGCGTCGATGTCGTTCTCGATTGTTTTGGACGGGCAGTTATGGGGATTGATCAGCGCCCACAACAGCGAGCCTCGAACGGCGCCGTTCGCGATCCGCAGCGTATGCGACCTGCTGACCAAGATGGCGGCGACGCAGCTGAAGGCGTTTCGGACGGCGGCGGAGCTGGAGGTAAGGGTTCAGTTCCAGGCTGTCCATAGCCGGATTTTGACGCAGATGGCGGCGAAGAACAACTATGTCGCCGCCATGGAACTGGAGATGGACGAGCTGATGAAGGTGACGAACGCGGACGGCGCGGCGCTGCTGATTGCCGGTCGCCTGGGCCGGGCGGGTAAGACGCCGGAGGATGCGGATCTTTACCGGATTATGGAATGGCTGGACAAACGGCCGGCGATGGAGCTGTTCGAGAGCCGGCAGTTAGGCAAGGATTTCGAGGGTGCGGACGCGATGGCGGAGACCGCGAGCGGCCTGCTCGCGGTGCGGATCTCGGACGTGAAGCCGAGCTATATTCTCTGGTTCCGGCCGGAGGTGGAGAGCACGGTGAAGTGGGCGGGTGAGCCGGTGAAGCTGGAGGATGCGCAGCACCGGCTTCACCCGAGGGTATCGTTCTCGAGCTGGCAGGAGACGGTGCTGGGGAAGAGCCTGCCGTGGACGGAGATGGAGATTGAGTCGGCGCGGGTGTTCCGCGTCGCTATTTTGAACATTTTTCTGAAGCGTGCGGAGGAGGCGGAGCATTTGAGCGAAGCGCGCTTCGAGCAGCTGACCCATGCGATTCCTACGCTGGTGTGGACCGCTGACGATGAGGGGAACCTGACGTATGTGAACCAGCGCTGGCGAGATCAGGGATTTGGGGAGCAGGGACGGTGGTTCGAGGTCGCGATCGCGGCGGAGGCGGACGTACCGATCTGTGGGGCACGCTGGGCACGGGCGATATTGGACGCGGTTATTTTCGAGGAGGAGGTGCGGCTTGGGAGAGGGGAAGCAGGCGGCGACGGACGGTGGTACCTGGTGCGGGCGGTTCCGTTTGAGAGAGCGGATGGAAGCCGGGCGGGCTGGCTGGGGACGTGCACGGACCTGACGGACCGGCGTGAACGCGAGCTGGCTTCGCAGATGACGGAGAAGCTGGCGATTACGGGAAGGATGACCAGCGTCATTGCACATGAGATTAACAATCCGCTAGAGGCGATCACGAACGTCATGTACCTGCTGAAGGGGATCACGGCGGAAGACCACGCCGCGCAGGAGTATCTGGGCATGGCGGAGAGCGAGCTGCAGCGGATCTCGGGGATCACGAAGCGGACGCTGCGATGGAACCGCGAGGACGTGCACCGGGCGGAGTGGACCTCCGCCGGCTATCTGTTCGAGGACGCGATGAGCCTGTTCGCGGGCAAGGTGCGGAATCGCGAGGTGGAGGTGGAGATTTCAGGAGGGACGGAGGTGCAGGTGTATGGCGCGGTGGGCCAGCTGCGGCAGGTGCTTACGAACCTGTTCTCAAATGCGCTGGATGCGGTCCCGGTGGGAGGGCGGATCCGGCTGGAGGGGAGAGAGACGGGGGGTGGATCGGAGCTGATCGTCTCCGATGCGGGGTGCGGGATGAGCCCGGATGTGCAGAAGCGGATCTTCCAGCCTTACTTCAGCACGAAGGGCGATCTTGGGAACGGCCTGGGGCTGTACATCTCGAAGGAGATCGTGGAGACGCACGGCGGACACCTCCTGGTGGAGTCGGAGGTGGGAGCGGGGACGACCATCCGCGTGCGCTTGCCTTTGCCTCGGCGGGCGACTTAGCGGATGACGTCGGCTTCGCTGCATACGAGGCCCCGCCGCTGGAGGGGGATCGCGACGTTTGGAGCGATTGGTTGTTTCGGGAAGCTGGGGAGCTGGGCTGCGGGGCGGAGCTGAACCGGTGCTCTACTCTGGCGAGGAACAATCCCGGACCGAAGCCAGGAACGAGGCGTCGGTGTAGGGAGTCTGGCGGTTGAGCGGAGTTGTTGCGATGGCCTGGATGATTGCCGGGTCGAGCAAGGACTCATCGGGATTGTCGGGCGACACGGTGACCCACTCGGAGATGATGGCGCCCTCGCTTTTACTGACAACCGCGTAGAAGGCGGCGATGCGAGCGCAGATGTCGGCTTTTCTGGGGTCATCTCCATAGAAGTCCCAGACGGCCGAGAGGGCGGCGAGGAGCGCGGGACTCCGGGAATGTGCGTCGGTCCAAGACCGGGTCTGCTCGGAGCAGAGGGAGCAGCGCGACTCTGACGGGAGGTGGCGCGAGTGGGTGGGGGTGAGTCGCCCTTCGGCGAATCCAACGAAGAGAGAGAGGGCGAAGGCGATCTCTTCAGAGGCGATATGAGGGACAAACGGCGATTGCCATGAGGAAGGGATAAGCTAACCTGTGCGAGCCACCCAATGAGGCCCAGAAACATTGATGGGTGCGTGCCGAACGAGGTTGATGGGTCGCGATGCCGATGGGCGATGCTGGGCCCGTCAGAGTGTAGGTACGGAAACAATAAGCATTGTTTCCTTGATGGCACGATTTTATCAAGAATCAGCGCGACGGCTATGAACCAAAGGTTGTAGTCCTCTGCTCACTGGTGCTGTGAAGTAACGTCTGCTAGTCTGCGCGCGGGTGAGGTCTGGATGTACGGGCATGGGGGCTGGATGGACTGGGATGGCTTTGGGAAGGTCAGGCCCTGGCGGCGAGCTTGAGGGCGGCGCTGACGGCGCGAACGGGTTTGGGCGAGATGGCCTCGCGAGCCTCGATGGCAAGGCATTCCTGCTCCAGCTGTTCGGCGACTTCGCGCGAGTAGATGAGGAAGTGATTCGCCGACATCAGGACCATGAACCCGAGCCAGAATTTGGCAGGCTGGCGGCCGAACCTGCGGAGGAGCTGGTAGAGGAACTGCCAGTACTGGAGCTTGTAGGACGAGCGCACCCCCTGGCCCCACATTGAGCCCACAAGGACGCGCAGGTTATAGGACAGGGGAAGTTTGGGCGGGACCTGAGAGGCGCGGGGCTGCCAGACCTCGAGCGAGCGCAGAGCCCGTTTGAAGAAGGGCCTGGCTTCATAGAGGCCGGAGAGCAGGGTGCTGAGGCCGCGCAGCAGGACCGGGTGGGGAAGAACGGTTTCAAAGTTGGGCGGGCTGAAGTTGGTGATGGCCTCGCTGTTCTCGATGAGACGGCCTTCGCGCTTCATGCGGTCGAAGAGCGCGGTGGTGGGCGGGGCCTGGAGGACGCCGGCCATGGCCCAGGTGATGTTGGTGAGCTCGATAAATTCCAGCTGCCGAGCGAAGATGTTGGGCTCGTCGGAGTCGAAGCCGACGATGAAACCGGCCAGCACCCAGAGGCCAGCCTCCTGGATGACGCGGACCTGCTTGACGTTGTCCTTTCGCAGGTTCTGGAACTTTCGCGACTCCTTGAGAGCTTCCGAGGAGGGTGTTTCGATGCCGATGAAGACGTACATGAAATTGGCTTCGACCATGGCGGAGAGCAGATCGGTTTTATCCGCGAGATCGATTGAGGCCTCGGTGTAGAAGGAGAAGGGGTGGTCGTGGCGGAGCTGCCAGGCGGCCAGCTCGAGGGAGAGGGCGAGAGCCTTGTGGTGATTGCCGATGAAGTTGTCGTCGACGATGAAGACTTCGTTGCGCCAGCCGAGCGCTCGCAAGGTATCGAGTTCGCCGATCAGCTGATCGGGGGTTTTTGCGCGGGGTTTGCGACCGTAGATGGTGATGATGTCGCAGAACTCGCACTGAAAGGGGCACCCGCGCGAGAACTGCACGGGCATGGAGGTGTACTTGTCGAGGTGGAGCAGGTCGAAGCGGGGGACCGGACTGGAGGTCATGTCGGGCTTGTCGGTGATGGTGTAGAGGCGCTGCGCGGATCCATTTTCGAGAGCGATGGCGATGGAGGCGAAGGCTTCCTCGGCCTCGCCGACGAGGACGTGGTCGGCATCCTGCAAGACGACTTCGGGCTCGGTGCTGGCCCACGGACCTCCGACAAAGGTGCGGCGTCCGAGGGCGCGGGCCCGGGCGAGAATGGCGCGGGCATCGAGCCGCTGGGCGTGCATGGCGCTGACCATGACGAGGTCGGCCCAGAGCAGGTCTTCCTTTCGGACCTCTTCGAAGCAGTGGTCGATGAGCCGGATGGTCCACGACGGAGGACAGAGAGCGGCGACGGTGATGAGCCCGAGCGGGGGCGTCATGGCGGCCTCGGGGAGCATGTCGAGGACGCCTTCAAAGCCCCAGAAGGAGGGCGGGAAGCGGGGCCAGACCATGAGGACGTTGAGGGCGGTTCCGAGTGGAGGCAATGGGCGCTCGGCGGCGGCATGGATGGAACCCTGGGGGAGGCTTTCGGTCAGCGGCTGGGGCATGGATCTCCGAAATGTACGGATCTGATGGGTTTTTCGCTACATGGCGAGCCCGCAGGCGCGACAGGAGGTCACTATAATCCATGCGGTCAATGGCTCCTATCCGAAGAGGCCGGGGTGTGCGGACTGGGGCTGTCTGAGCAGGGTTCGTTGGCTGAGTGGATGGAGCTTTACCTGCTTTCTGTTTCCGCCGTGGGCGCGTTCCTGCCTTGCCAGAGGTGCGATCGGGTCTGCGTCAGAGGCGCGAGGCAGGCGGTCCGCAGGGGTTAGCTGGAAGGGGGCTTGACGGGAAGCCTGGCGGAGGAGAGGATCGTTTCTCGCTTCGGCGGTGGTACAGTAAGACCGTTCTTTCCCGACGCGAATCCGGGGTAAGTGAGGCCGTGGTGGACGATGGATGCGTAACCGAAGACGAACTTAGGCGCAGCCTTGTCACCTACGGACGGTGGCTCTACCGGCTTGGCTTCATGCCAGGGACATCGGGGAACCTGTCGGTGCGGCTGGATGGAAACCGGGTGTTGGCCACGCCTACCGGTTGCAGCAAATACCTGCTGCGGCCGCGCGACATGGTGATCGTCGATCTGGACGGACGGCAGATATCCGGCACACGCAAGGTGACGAGCGAGATCGGCGTCCATCTGGCGATCTACCGAACCCGGCTGGAGGTCAATGCAGTGGTGCACGCGCATCCGCCCATAGCGACCGGCTTTGCCTGTGCTGGGCGAGCGCTCGATGAACCGCTGTGCGCGGAGGCGGTGATCGCGCTGGGGGCGGTTCCACTGGCGCCGTATGCGACGACGGGAAGCGATGAGCTGGCGGCGAGCATGTTTTCGCTGATTCCAGGGCACAGCGCGATCCTGATGGAGAATCACGGAGCAGTGACGTATGCGGAGGATCTACCCAATGCGTTTCTGAAGATGGAGACGCTGGAGCACTTCGCCAACATCTGCCTGGTGGCTCACCAGCTGGGCTCGGCGCGTCCGCTGAAGGAGCATGCGGTGAGTCAGCTGCTGGAAGCCAAGGTGAGATACCTGAAGAATGCCCAGCAGTCAATGCCGAGGCCTTCGGTTTCGATGTAGGGAGTTCGGCGACATCTTTGGGATCACGCCCGCGGTGCGGTGAGAACCAATTCAGGTTTGCGTGCAGGCATGCGATGGGCATGAAGCGATACGATGCAGAGAGGCCGACCGGCGCAGATTAACCCCCACCAGCCGCTCGGACGAGGAAAGAGGAACCTAACTGTGGCAGACCCGATCGAAGTTCCGGAAGAACAGACAGCTGCGAAGCAAAAGGGTCCACATGACCCGAACGAGATCAACCCCAAGCTTGCCTCCGACATTCACTACTGGGCGGGGGAGTTGCATGTGACCGGCCAGCAGCTGCACGAGGCCATCCGTGTGCATGGGACGCACGTGACGAAGATTCGCGAGGCGCTGAAGCACCATAAACACTGATTCGTCCCCCGGAGGGAGGGCAAAGGAGATGGGCCGCGCTAACTGCGCGGCCCATCTCCTTTGTGTTGCCCCTAGCTTCGAGGGAGTCATGTTCGAGTTGAGATCAGACTTCTGTCGCAGCGAGTGCTGGGGAACAGCGGTTATGCCACGAAGCGGCGCTTCAGGGCTCCGGCGAGGCCGAGGATGCCCGTGCCCATGAGAGCCAGGGTGGAGGGCTCGGGAACAGCAGACGGTGTGATCGCGGTGGCCGAGAAGGTGGTGACGCCATTGCCCTGCGTGGTGAAGTACAGGTTGGCCATGGTCGGATCGAAGCCGGCAACGTTGGTGCTGATGATGCCGGTGCCGGTGAAGTTGCCGAAGATGCCGTTTGTCACTTCGGAGATGGTGGAGAGCGTAAAGGTCACCGAGGAGGCGCTGTTGGCGAACATCAGGGAGGAGCTGCCCGGGACGAAGCTGGCATAGTTGATGGGCGAGGTGATGGTGCCGTTCTCACCGGCTGTGAGCAGGGTCGTGAAGGAGCCGTAGAGGGTGTTCGATGCACCCACGTTGATGGTGTTGGGCTGGAAGATCAACATGCTGCCCGTATCGGAGACGGAAGAGCCTGTAATGGAGAACTGGCCGGTGATGGGGGTGGCATGAGCGGCGACGGCGGAAGTGATGCCAAGGATGAGAGTTGCTGCGAGGTTCTTGAAGTTCATTTCAATCTCCGGGGAGTATCGAACTCTGGGGTGACGTTCGATCTACGCCGTGATGTAGTGCATCTTGACGGCCAAGCTGAGGTGCGGGCGTAAAAATTGTGAAAACGTGGCTTAATTGCCTTCTTCGACAAACGTCGAATTTTTGTACGTGCTTGTCGGAAATGTTTACGCGCATATTTTAGGCATAGGAGATGTGAAAGATTTTGCCACTTAGGTGTTATTTTTCGCCCTTCTACTTCTGTAAGTCACGCTGTCAGGGAAGTTCTCTCATTCGCCGAGGTCCCGGTTCAATGGGAAGAGATCCGTCCTCCCTGCAGAATGCTGCAAATTGACATTTCCGTGCAGAGTGCAGACTGAAGCGCGGCGATGGCTAAAAAGTGGAAGCGGCTTCTTCAACCACGAGGCGGTCGACGGCGATGTGGAGGGCGATGCCTAGTTGGCGGAAGCCTTCGCGCCGCTCGTTCGACCAGAAGACGGAGCGCGAACCGACGCCGGAGTGTTGGAGAAGGTCGTTCCACATGTTCTGGGCCTGCCAGAGGTTGACCTCGAACGGGACGGAGCGGAGGGCTTCGGCAACGGTGAGGGCGATGTGGAGGGCGGGGCCGGCGGCTCCGTCGTTGGCGGCCGCGGCCTGGAGGCGGACCATGGCGCGTTTCATGCGCTGGCTGGCGGCGTAGCTGAGCTGGGGGGTATCGAGGGCGATCTGATCGGCGAGGGCGCGGGAGAGCAGGGCATGGAACTCATCGGCCTTGAACTCTTCGGCTTCGATGGCGCGGCGGAGATCGGCGTTGAGGGCGTATCCGGCGGCGAGGGCGAGGGCGGGAGGAACGATCATGCCGGACGCGGTGAGGAAGTGCAGGAGGGAGGCGTGGTCGTCGTAGATCTTGCGGAGGGAGTCTTCCATCTCGGAGAGGGTGCGATCGAGGATGGAGCGGAGGATGCGGTGCTGCTCGTCGGCGAAGAGGGAGCTGAGCGAGTAGCCGATGCCGCCGAAGAAGCGATCGATGAGGTGGATGACTCCGGGGAGGTCCGCGCGGCGGATGGCAAGGCCGACTTCCGTGGCGAAGACGCTGAAGAGGGAGAGCTCGTGGGGATCGTCGGGATCGAACTTGCGGATGGCGGCGGAGAGGTTCTGGTCGCCGAGGTGAAGGACGGCGTAGGCGATCTCTTCGAGCTCTTCGGTGATCTGGGAGCGGAGCTGGGCGCGACCGATGGCGAGACGTCCGCGACCGGAGGCGAAGACCTCGTGGGCTTCGCGGCGAATGTTGAAGCAAAAGAGTTCGCCGACTTCGGGGTACTGGCGAAAGGTGGAGCTGATGGCGTAGTGGGCGCCGACCTGTTCGAGGCCGACACGGAGGCCGGTGACGAAGCGGCGGTAGACCTCGGCCCCGGTGCCGAGGTCGGTGACGTTGCTCCGAGCCTGGGCGAGGATTTCTAGGAAGGCGGGCTCGAGCTGGAGGACGCGGCCGGCGTAGGCGATGATCTGGACGGTCTCGATGCCGGAGATCTCGTCGAAGAACCAGCCGCAGGAAGTGTACATGAGCTGGGCGTGGCGTTGGAGCTCCATGAGCTCCCAGACGGCGGTGCGCTCGGCCTGCGAGAGCTGGTGGGTGGCGTGGGTGGAGAGGAAACGGTCTTTGCTGGCTGGCGAACTATCGAGGACGACCTGGATGTAGGCGTCGCGGGCGTCCCAGAGGTCTTTCAACAGGCCTTTGGCCCGCTCTTCTGCCAGGGGAGCGGTGCGGTCGCGGAGGAGGTCGAGGGCGTCGCGGAGGGGGCCACGCCATTGCTGGTTGCAGCCGGGCTTGCCGCCGTTGCAGCCGCAGTCGGAGCGCCAGCGTTCGATGCCATGGGCGCAGGACCAGGAGGTGTTCTCAACGACCTCGGCCTCCCACTCCGGTGGGAAGCGGGACAGGAACTCGGCATAGTTGGTGAGCTTTGCCTCCCCGCTCTCCTCGATCCAGTGCATGGCGTAGCTGAGGGCCATCTCGCCGTGTTTGTGGTGGTGGCCGTAGCTTTCGCCGTCGGTGGCGACGTGAGAGAGATGGGCGGGGGCGGATGGATCGGGATGGCGTGGGAGGCCGCCGAGGAGACGCCGGCCGAAAGCTTCGCCGCTGTTGAGGAGGCCTTCGAAGGCGATGGCGCGGGAGCCGGGGCCGTCGTAGAAGAAGACGGCCATGGAGCGGCCGTCGTCGAGGGGGATGCGGTAGGGATGGGTGGGGTCTACGGTGGCGTTGGGGGTTGGGATCCAGGTAGCGGAAACGGTGGGTTCCGTGGCTGAACCCCCCTTAGCCTCATCCCGGCTGACGCCGGGCTGAGCCGAAGATGGGGCACCCGGGTTGGCGGCTCGGGCACCCGGTTGAGGGGCCGCGATGGGGCGGACGTGCCGGCACTGGATGGGGCGAGGATGGTGAACTGGATACCTTCCTGGGCCATGAGGTCGAGAACGTGGCGGTTGACGGCGGTCTCGGCGAGCCACATGCCTTCGGGTTTGCGGCCGAAGCGGTGTTCGAAGTCGGCGATGCCCCAGCGGATCTGGGTGCGGGCGTCGCGTTCGCTGGCGAGCGGCATGATGATGTGGTTGTAGACCTGCGCGATGGCGGAGCCGTGGCCGCTGTAGCGGGCGGCGGAGGCGAGGTCGGCGTCGAGGACCATGCGGTAGGTGCGGGGGGCCTTTTCCAGCAGCCAGGAGAGCAGGGTGGGGCCGAAGTTAAAGCTCATCCGGGCGTAGTTGTTGAGAATGCGGATGATGTTGTTGCTGGAGTCGGTGATGCGAGAGGCGCCGTTGGGGGCGTAGCACTCGGAGGTGATGCGCTCGTTCCAGTCGTGGAAGGGGGCGGCGGATTCCTGGAGTTCGACGGCTTCGAGCCAGGGGTTTTCACGGGGCGGCTGGTAGAAGTGGCCGTGCATGCAGACAAAGCGATTGTGGACGGGAACGTTGGGATCTGCTGGGGGGAGGGTCTGCTTCGGCATAGGTATTGTCTGCCATGGTAGTGGATGGGGTTCAAAGTGTTGTCGGAGGGATGGGGAGGATGCTGGGGTGGAGTTATAACTTGAGTTATAATTTTAGGGTGGAGGTGGGCGATGGAACTCAAGGTGAGGAAGATTGGGAATGGGTATGGGGTGTTGTTTCCGAAGCAGTTGATGGAGGAGATGCGGGTGACGGAGAACTCGGTGTTGAACGTCGCGAAGGTTGACGGGGTGTACCAGATCTTTCCGTATGATCCTGAGTTTGCGGCGGCGTTGAAGGCGTTTCGGGATACGGAGCCGGAGCACCAGAATAGCTACCGTGAGCTGGCGAAGTAGGGATGCGGTTTCTAGATAGTGTCATGACGCAGGCGATTCACTCGGACCTGGTGCAGCGGTATGGCGGGAGCTACGGGCTTCGCGATCGCGGTTTGCTCGAGTCCGCGCTCGCCCGGCCGCAGCACCTGCAGGCGTTTGAGCCGGATGTGGAGATTGGGCGGCTGGCTGCTCTGCTGGGTTGGGGTTTGGTGAAGAACCACGCGTTTGTGGACGGAAACAAACGCGTGGCTCTGGCTGCGGTCGTCACCTTTCTCCGGCTGAACGGGTATCGGCTGACCTGCTCGGAGGTGGAGGAGACGGCGATGGTGCTGCGGGCGGCGGCAAGTGAGATTGGGGAAGAGGAGTGGACGGGGTGGGTGGTGCGGAGTGTGGGAATCATCACGGGCTAAGGCGTTTTTTGGGAGGGTCTCGGCGGCCGGCCTGGCGGGAGCGGTCGCGCCTTGCACGATGCCAATAAGGCATAAGGCACGAGCCAACAAGACACACAAGAGGCAAGGCAGACACAAGATAACAAGGCACAAGCCAAGAAGTACAAGTCCGGGAGGGACAACCAGAAGAGGTCTGGGGCGGTCCGTTACTTCGGCTGGGTGAGTTTGCCGGCGGCGAGGTCGCAGGCTCGCCACATGTACCAGCTTGCGACGGAGCGGAAGGGGCGCCAGCGTTGGGCGCGTTTGCGCATGATGTCGGGCTTGGGGAGGGCGGCGGGGGTGACCTTGGCGGTGGGCTTGAGGGATTGGAAGGTGAGAGCGAAGCCTTTGCGGACGGCGTAGTCGTCGACGGGGAGGACGTCGGGGCGGCCGAGGCGGAAGATGAGGAGCATTTCGACGGTCCAGCGGCCGATGCCGCGCACCTGGATCAGGTGCTCGACGATGTCGTCGTCGGACATGCGGCGGATGCGGGCGAGGGTGGGGACGGTGCCGTCGAGGGTTTTGGCGGCGAGGTCGCGGAGGGCGAGGGCCTTGTTGCCGGAGAGGCCGGCGGCGCGGAGCTGCTCGTTGGGACAATCGAGGAGGTGTTGGGGGGAGGGGTGGCCGCCAATGCCGCAGATGGGGTGGAAGCCTTCGATCAGGCGGCGGTGGATGGTGGCGGCGGCTTTGCCGTGGAGCTGCTGATAGATGATGGACTCAGTAAGGGCCTCGAAAGGGGATTGCGAGCCGGCTACTTTGAGGGTGAAGGGGCCAGCGCGGGCGATGAGGCGGCCGAGTTTTGGGTCGGCGGCGCTCAACGCCTGGAGGGCGGCAGCGATGTCATAGGTTGGACGCCGGGTGCGGGCGGTGTGCGGACTTGGCATGGGGGAGAGTTTAGTTGCTCAGGAGGTGGGGGAGTAGGGAGTAGGGCAGGGGCAGGTCGATGCGAGGACCAACATAAGGGTCTCTCCACTGCGCAACGGAGGAGAAGATGCCATATAGGTCCATTCAGAAAGACAACGTCCCCGCGGGGATTTCGGAAGGAGGACGGGAGGGAAGGATTGGTGTGGTCAAGGTGGTTTGAACCAAGACTGATCGGACGCCCTTTACAACGCGTGGGTGGATGCGGGAGGGTAGAGGGTCTGGATTGCGGACGCACGTTTTTGAGGCAGGCGAAGCTGTTGGTTCGATAATCGAAGGCTCGCTGAGGAAAGTTGTCCGCTAACCGTACCGGGCGGGGATATGGAAGCCCTGACTGCTATATTTCTTTCAGGCAGATGTTGTCGCTTTACCACATCCAACTCATGCACGGCGAACTCCCCCGGCACGCGAAGCGACCTAACCCACCACTTTTGACGCAGAGGAAGCAGGAACGCATCCATGGCGCAAGTATTTGACCGCAGTTCGAATGCGCTGGCTCGGGCAAGTCTGGTACTGACCGGTCTCATCGTGATTGGACTGGGCGTGGCGTTGAACTCGCTGCAGCGCTCCCCGTGGGTGACGCGCCAGGGGCAGCGTCCGGAGCAGCCGGTGCCCTTCAGCCACAAGCATCACGTTGAGGGTCTTGGGCTGCAGTGCCAGTACTGCCACACGCAGGTGGAGCGGGCGGCGTACGCGGGGATCCCGCCGACCAAGACCTGTATCAACTGCCATGCGCAGATCTGGACCAACGCGGTGCTGCTGGAGCCGGTGCGGCAGAGCTGGGCGACGGGGGCATCGATCCAGTGGATCCGGGTGCATGATCTTCCGGACTATGTGTACTTCAATCACGACATTCATGTGAACAAGGGCATTGGCTGCGCGAGCTGTCATGGGCGAGTGGACGAGATGCCGCTGATGTATCAGCAGAACACGCTGCAGATGGAGTGGTGCCTGAACTGCCATCGCAATCCGGCGGTGAACCTGCGGCCGACGACGGAGATCTACAACATGGCGTGGGCGGGACCGTCGGGCGACAAGCCGGTGTGGTGCGCGCCTACAGGCCGGGGATCGGCGACGGCCGAACAGGTGACTTGCACGACGAAGAGCCCAAGCGGATCCGGCGGACCGATGCTGGCGAGCCTGCAGGAGATGGACAAACCGACACCCGGCGGAGAGGGGCGTCCTCAGTCGGGGACAAACCTGCAGCCGCACCCGACGACGGGCGAGGGCAAGACGTACAGCGACGTCGCTCCGATGGGCATGAGTGTTCCGGCGAGCTACGTGAAGTTCACGAGCCAGATCGAACTTGGCCATTACCTGATGGGGCAGTACCACATCCGTACCGCGAACGAGCTATCGAGCTGCGAGACGTGCCACCGATGAAGACGACAGGAAACGACGAGACGATGGATGAGACGATGCGTTCGGTGACTGCTCCGGCTGCGGAGGCGCAGGTTGTGACCGCGATTGCGCCGGCCAAGATGACGCTGGGTCAGGTGCGCGCGAAGCTCGACGGAAAGACGGGCCGCAGGTTCTGGAAGAACCTTGACGAGCTGGCGGAGACGCCGGAGTTTCACGAGTTGATGCAGGAGGAGTTTCCGCGGCAGGCTTCGGGGGTGTCGGAGTGGGTCGACCCGGTGAGCCGGCGCGGGTTCATGAAGGTGATGGGCGCGTCGCTTGCGTTGGCGGGCCTGGCGGGATGTACGAAGCAGCCGGACGAGCCGATCTATCCGTATATCCGGCAGCCGGAAGATCTGGTTCTTGGAAAGGCGATGTACTTTGCGACGGCGCACCCATTTCCGACGGGCGCGGTTCCGGTGCTGGTGAAGTCGAACGAGTTTCGACCGACGAAGCTTGAGGGAAATCCCGAGCACCCGATGTCGCGGGGCAGGCTGGACGCGATCACGCAGGCGACGCTGCTGGACATGTACGATCCGGACCGTTCGCAGCACTGCTTGAGGAATGGGCAGAACTCCGAATGGGGGTTCTTCCGGAACGAGTTTTCGGGCGCGCTGAGGAAGTCGGGGACTGGGCAGGGAGTGTACTTCCTGAGTGAGACGATCACCTCGCCGACGCTGGCGGCGCAATGGAAGCAGGTGCAGGCGGCGTATCCGCAGGCGAAGCTGGTGCAGTGGGAGCCGGTAAACGGGGACAGCTCGCGGGCGGCGTCGAAGGCGGCGTTTGGCGAGTACGTGGACGCGCAGTACAAGCTCGAGAATGCCGATGTGATTGTGTCGCTGGGTGCGGACTTCCTGGGCGGAATCCATTATCCCGGGTTCCTGCCGATGGCGGCGGCGTATGCGGAGCGGCACCGGTTCGACAAAGACAAGCCGATGAACCGGATGTACGTGATTGAGACGATGCCGACGGTAACGGGGTTCAAGGCGGAGCACCGGCTGGCGGTGAAGCCGAGCCAGATCGAAGCAATCGCGACCGGGCTGGCCGCGGCTGGCGGCGGGCAAGCGCAGGGGAGGTGGACGCCTGAGCAGGATGTGTTTATCAAGTCGCTGATGAAGGATCTTCAGGCGAGCCACGGAAGGGCGGTAGTGATTCCCGGGGAGCAGGCCTCGCCCGCGGTTCACGCGGCGGCGTACGCGCTGAACCAGAGCTGCGGCGCAGTGGGCAGCACGGTGGTGTACACGCAGACGGTGAACCCGATGCCGAGCGAGCAGGCGGCGGAGATGAAGTCGCTGGTCGCGGACATGAACGCGGGCAAGGTTGAGTGGCTGGTGATGCTGGGGGTGAATCCGATCTACTCGGCCCCGGCCGATCTGAACTTCCCGGAGGCGTTCAACAAGGTGCCGAGCACGGTTCACCTGGGAACGCACGTTGACGAGACGGGCAGCATATCGAACTGGCACATCAACAAGGGGCACTATCTTGAGAGTTGGTCGGACGCGCGATCGTATGACGGCTCGATCACGATTGTGCAGCCGATGATAGATCCGATGTATGGCGGGCGCACGGCGCATGACGTTCTGCAGACGATGCTTCCGAACCCTGACGCGAGTGCGTTCGATGCGGTGCAGGCGAATGCCAGGACGTACATCAAGGGTGATTTCGCGCAGGGCTGGAAAAAGGCGCTGCACGACGGATGGGTGGAGGGAACGGCATTCACACCGCGTGGGGGAGGACCGGCGCGAGCGGCTGGGACCGGCGCGGGGGCGAACGGCGGCATGGCCCCGGCTGGGATGGTCGGGACAGGTGAGGCTGGGTTCGAGCTGTTGTTCCGGCCGGACACGTCGCTCTACGACGGACGGTTTGCAAACGTCGGATGGCTGCAGGAGCTGCCCAAGCAGGTCACGAACATGAGCTGGGACAACGCGGCGCTGATGAGCTTGAGCACCATGGAGCAACTGAAGCTCGACGAATCGGACATTGTCTCGATCGAGGTTGGCGGCCGCAAGATGATTGCGCCGGTATTGATGGTTCCCGGGCATCCGGACGGCGCGGTGACGGTGGATCTCGGGTTGGGGCGGCAGGCGGCGGGCGGACGGGTGGCGGCGGGCGTGGGGTTCAACGCGTACCAGCTGCGAACGACGGATACGGCGCAGTTCGCGACGGGCGTGAAGATTACGAAGTCTCCGGGAACGTGGGACCTATGCGTGACCAAGGTTCACAATATCGAGCATCGCGGCCGCTTTGCGCAGCATGATCTTGAGAAGCCGCTCTCGGACAAGCAGGGGACGTACTCGCTGGCCGGCCACGAGGCGATGGAGCGCTCGATCATCCGGTATGCGACCGTCTCCGAGGCAAAGACGCATCCGGACTTCGCACATGAGGGCGCGGGCCAGACGACCCTGGTGAACAAGGTCGGCTACATGCCGCAGGGCGAGTCGCCCGGGAAGCATGACCAGCTTTCGACCGGTGAATGGACCTATGACAACGTCGACGTGTCGTCGAAGAAGATCCAGAACGCCTGGGGGATGTCGATCGATCTGAACAGCTGCGTCGGCTGCAATGCCTGCGTGGTGGCGTGCTATGCGGAGAACAATATCGCGGTGGTGGGGCGCGAGCAGGTAAAGATCGGCCGCATCATGCAGTGGATCCGGATTGACACCTATTTCGAGGGCGATCTCCACGCGCCCAAGGCGCACTTCCAGCCGATGACGTGTCAGCATTGCGAGAACGCCGGATGCGAGCTGGTGTGCCCGGTGGGAGCGACGGTGCACACGCCCGAGGGGCTGAACACGATGGTGTACAACCGCTGCGTGGGAACCCGGTATTGCTCGAACAACTGCCCGTACAAGGTGCGCCGGTTCAACTTCCTGCTGTATTCGGACTATGAGACGGAGAGCCTGAAGTTCATGCGCAACCCGGACGTGACGGTGCGGTCGCGGGGCGTGATGGAGAAGTGCACCTACTGCGTGCAGCGCATTGAAGGGGCAAAGATCACGGCCGACAAGGAGAACCGCGCGGTGCGGGACGGCGAGGTGGTGACAGCGTGCCAGCAGAGCTGCCCGACCGATGCGATTGTGTTCGGCAACATTAATGATCCCGAGAGCAAGGTCGGGAGGCGCAAGGCGGAAGAGCGCGAGTACCAGGTGCTGGCCGACCTGAACTACCGGCCGCGAACGACGTACACGGCTGGCGTTATCAACCCGAACCCAGAGCTGGAGCTCGCATAACATGGCGACGAAACCCATTCCCGATCCGAGCAGGAACAAGGTCGTGGACCCGATGATCGACCCGCGCACTGGCGAGTACGCGGTGATCGCGCCGGGGCACAACTTCAAGTCGGTCACGCAGAAGATCGCGGGCATCGTGCTGACGTCGAACACTCCGCTGGGCTGGTTCTTTGGCCTGATCGTTGCGGCCGGCGTAGCGCAGGGCGTGGTGATCGGATGCACGTGGCTATTTTTGAAGGGCGTTGGGATCTGGGGCGTGACGATTCCGGGCGCCTGGGGATTTGCGATCATCAACTTTGTGTGGTGGATCGGTATCGGCCACGCGGGCACGTTGATCTCGGCGATTCTTCTGCTGTTCAAGCAGACCTGGCGTAATTCGATCAACCGATTCGCGGAGGCGATGACGATCTTCGCAGTGGTGTGCGCGGGTACATTTCCGCTGATTCACGTCGGCAGGCCGTGGCTGGCGTACTGGCTGTTCCCTTACCCGAATACCATGAACGTGTGGCCGCAGTTTCGGAGTCCGCTGGCGTGGGACGTCTTTGCGGTTTCGACGTATGCCACGATCTCGATCGTGTTCTGGTATGTGGGGATGATCCCGGATTTTGGGACGCTGCGCGACCGGGCGACGATGCCGTCCGCGAAGTATGTGTACGGGCTTCTGAGCCTGGGGTGGAGAGGATCGACGCGGCACTGGATCCGGTATGAGTCGGCCTCGCTGCTGCTGGCCGGTCTGTCGACGCCGCTGGTGCTGTCGGTGCATACGGTTATCAGCTTCGACTTCGCGGTGGCCGCGCTGGCGGGCTGGCATACGACGATCTTTCCACCGTACTTTGTCGCAGGCGCGGTGTACTCGGGCTTCGCGATGGTGCTGACGCTGGCGATTCCGCTGCGGAAGTTCTACCACCTGGAAGATCTGGTGACGCTGCGCCACCTGGACAACATGGCCAAGGTGATGCTCGCGACGGGATCGATTGTTGCGTATGGGTACGGCATGGAGATCTTCATGTCGTGGTACTCGGCAAGCCACTGGGAGTTCTACATGATGTGGAACCGGATGTTTGGGCCGATGGGCTGGGCGTACTGGGTTCTGATCGCGACGAATATTGCGATCCCGCAGATGACGCTGTGGTCGCGGAAGCTGCGAGTCAACGTGGCGTGGCTGTTTATCCTGTCGCTGATCATCAACACGGGCATGTGGTTTGAGCGGTTCGTCATTGTCGTGACCAGCCTGTATCGCGACTACCTGCCATCGAGCTGGGGGACGTATCGCGCGACCAAGTGGGACTACATGATTTATGTGGGAACGATGGGCCTGTTTACGTGCCTGTTCCTGTTGTTCGTCCGCTTCCTCCCGATGATTCCGATGTCGGAGATCCGGATGATGCTGCCGCAGACCAAGATCCGCCGCGGTGGCGAGGATGCGGAAAAGCATATTCAGGAGGCTGTCTGATGCCGCCGCGCGAAGGTACCTACGGTTTATTAGCGGAGTTCAACACGCCGACCGAGTTGGTGATTGCGACGGAGCGGGCGCGCGAGGCGGGGTATCGCCGGATGGAGTGCTACACGCCGTACCCCGTCGAGGAGGCGGCAGAGGCGCTGCATTTTCACAAGACGCGCGTTCCCCTGGTCTGTCTTCTAGGCGGGATCATGGGTCTGGCGACGGCGTTTCTGATGCAGGTGTGGATCAATGTATGGGGATATCCGCTGAACATCGCGGGACGTCCGCTGTTGTCGTGGCCGGCGTTCATTATTCCGGCGTATGAGTGGACGATTCTGTTTTCCGGGTTGTCGGCGGCATTTGGGATGATTGCGCTGAACGGGATGCCGCAGCTGTATCATCCGCTGTTCAATGCGCCGAACTTCCGCAACGGCGCGACGACCGACAAATTCTTTCTGTGTCTCGAGGCAGCAGACCCGCAGTTTTCCCTGGCCGGGACGCGGTCGTTCCTCGATCAGTTCTCTGCCGTCTCGGTGGTGGAGGTGGAGCTCTAATGCGGACTGCAGAGAACAGCGTACCGGGACGAGCGAACAGCGCGCAGAAGCTGCGACGAAGGGCCGTGCTTGCGGGGTGCGCGGCGGTGCTTCCGCTGATCGCGGGCTGCCGGCAGGACATGCACAACCAGCCGAAGTTCTATCCGCAGCGTGGGACCAGTTTTTATACGGACGGCCGGTCGGTCCGGCCGCAGGTGGAGAACACGGTCTCCCGTAACCAGATGCATGAGAACGCCTACTTCTATACGGGGTTCGTCAACGGCAAAGAGGGCGATGGACTTCCCTTCCCCGTGACGATGCAGATGATGCAGCGCGGGCAGGAGAGGTTCAACGTGTACTGCACGCCATGCCACTCTCGTGTGGGCAATGGAGCGGGGATGATTGTGCAGCGCGGATATGCGGCGGCCGGCAACTTCCACACGGCGCGCTTACAGGCGGCGCCGTTGGGCCACTTCTTCAATGTGATTTCGAATGGATTTGGAGCGATGCCGGACTACTCCGCGCAGCTGACGCCGGAGGACCGGTGGGCGGTGGTGGCCTATGTGAGAGCGCTGCAGCTGAGTCAAAAGGCGGCTGCGGCGGATGTGGCGAACGGATCGCATGTGGAGCCGCTATCGGCGATTGCCGACCGGAATGGATTTGCGCCGGGGTTTGTGCACGAGTGGGGACTTCCGCCGACTGCTGTGAAAGGAACGCCGAACGGCGAGGATTACAACATCCCGATATCGGTCAACAATGCGCCATCGACAGGAGCCGGCGCGGGGGCGACGCAGGCTGCACCGGCGCGTCAGCCTGCCTCCCCGAACACCGGACTGGGTAACGCAACGAGCAAGCAGTAACGCGGAAGCATACGAACGCCCAAGCACCGAAACAGGAGTTTGAAACGCATGTCATCGGCACACGAACAACACGACCACCACGGACCGCGCGTTCTGCCTGCGACGCTGGCTGCTCCGGCGGTCGTCCAGGCCTGGCGGATGCGATTTCTGCTGATCTCCGCGGCGTTTGCGGTTCTTTCGATCGTGGCGTTTGTCTGGACGCACGAAGGCCGGAACCACCTTCTGCGCGCGTACCTGATGGCGTACATGACGTGCTTCGGATTCGCGGGCGGCGGCTTGGCGATGCTGATGCTGCAGTATGTCTCGGGGGGCAAATGGGGGCTGGTGATGCGCTCGTCGCTCGAGGCGATGAGCCGAACCCTGTGGCTGGTTGCGGTGATGTTTCTGCCGATCGGCTTCCTGATGAAGCATCTGTATCAGTGGGCGCGGTTCCCGAACGCGGAGGCTACGGCGAGGGCGTTTGGGCAGGGGCTGATGACGAAGGAGCAGCAGCTGACGGCCAATGCCAAACACGCGATGCTGAACCCGGTCAGCGTCTGGATCCAGACGGCGATTATCTTCGGCGTGCTGCTAACGTTCACGTACCTGCTCAATAGATGGTCGGTCCAGAGGGAGGCCGACCCGGCGGCGGGAACCGAGCAGAGCTTTAGCCGCTGGCAGACGAAGTTCGAGAATCTGTGCGGGATCGGAATCTTGATTTACGTGATCCTGCTGACGGCTGGTGCGATCGACTGGATCAAGTCGCTCGATGTGACCTGGTACTCCTCGATCTGGGGGCTTCAGTTCCTGGTGGCGCAGGGCTTCGCCGTCCTGGCGGTTGGCATTCTGACGGTGGTGACGCTGTCGCGCTATGAGCCGATGAAGACGCTGCTGCGGGTGACTGAGCAGCACGATCTGGGCAAGCTGGCGCTGGCGTTTGTGATGTTGAACATTTACCTGACGTTTGCCGAGTTCCTGATCATCTGGTCGGGCAACGTGCCGGACGAGATCCCGTGGTATTTGAACCGCATCAACGGGGGCTGGTGGACGATCTGCAGTCTCGACTTTATCTGTCACTGGGTGATCCCTTTCACGCTTCTGCTGTCGCGCGATCTGAAGAGGAACAAGACCAAGATGATCTGGCTGACGAGCTGGATGATCTTTGCCCGGTGCGTCGACATGTTCTGGCTGGTCGAGCCAAACTTTCCGGATGCCGCGGGCAATCTTCATCTTGCCAACAACGTCGGCATTCTGGCCTACATTACCGTGCCGATCGCCATCTTGAGCTTCTGGGCCTGGTACTACCTTGGCCAGCTGCAGACGCGTCCGCTCGTCAACGTAAACGATCCTCACCTTGAGGAGATGCTGGAGCCCGAACATGCCCACTGATAACCACGATCTCGGAAGAGACTCCGTCGGCGACACAACCCCGTCAACGGAGCTTTCCGAAGCCACGCCCGGATACGAGACGACGGATGTCAACGTCGGCGGAGTTGTTGTCTTTCTGGCGGGCCTGAGCGGATTTCTGGTGATCTTCTTTGTCTTCTGCTTTGTGATGGGCAAGGTGATCAACAGCGCTTTCCTGAAGGAGGACGGACAGGCCGACAAGTGGCATATCTTGCAGAGCAAGATCGCGCCGCCAAGCGCGGGCGGAAGGCGCGAGAACCTGGCGAGTAACTCGGCGATGCAACAGAGGGAATTGCAGCAGCTTACGGATGTGTTTCCGAGCCCCCGGCTGCAGATGGACGACGGCAACCAGGACCTTGCCGACCTCCATGCGCGCGAGGATCTTCTGCTCGAGAATTACAGCTCCGACAACGGGACGACCCGGATCCCGATCGAGCGGGCAATGGAGCTGGTGGCGCAGCGGGGACTCCCCGTGGTGCAGGCTATGGGGGATGGAGGGCAGCGCATGATAGGCGATCCGGCGGCGGTGATCACACCTCCGCTGACGAACGGATTTGCGCGTACTGGATATGAGCTCGATGTGATGGAAGCGCGGGCCGAGAAGCTGAGTTACGGCAAAGCAGAAGCCGGATCGCAGGCCCAGCGGAAGCCTGCCCAGTAGCAAAGGGAATACGATTAGAGAACGGTAAAGGGGCCGAGGCGAGATGATGCAGGGATGGACAGGACGAGGGCTGGGGAGGTTGGCGGCGGGCTGTCTGCTGGCCGGCTGCCTGTCGGCCGCGACCGGTTTCGGTCAGGTCTCGAGCTATGGCGAGAAGCAGGGCGGGGAGAATCGCGGCGACCAGCTGCCGCAGGTTCTACAGAAGGTGGGCGTCTCTCAGCATTTGAATCAGCAGCTTCCGATGGATGCGGCGTTTGTCGACGAGACTGGCAAGCCGGTGGTTCTAGGCAGCTACTTCGGGAGACACCCGGCGATTTTGGCGATGGTGTATTACAACTGCCCGATGCTGTGTTCGGAGGAGCTGGACGGATTGACGGGCGCGCTTGAGATGGTGAAGCTGACGCCGGGCAAGGATTTCGACGTGGTTGTCATCAGCATCGACCCGAGCGAAACCCCGGAGCTGGCGGCTAAGAACAAGGCGCTTTACATGAAACGGTACGGTCGGCCGGAGACGTCGGCCGGATGGCATTTTCTGACGGGGCAGCGGCCGGCGATCGATGCGGTGACGAGCGCGGTTGGTTTCGGGTATGTTCGGGTTCCGGGACCTGACGGGAGGCTCACCCAGTTCGCGCATGCCAGCTCCATCGAGATTGTTACGCCGCAGGGGAAGCTGGCGCAGTACTACCTAGGCGTGGAGTACTCCCCCAAGGACATGCTCCTCGGGCTGATTGAGGCTTCGGGCAACAGGATTGGATCACCCGTCGCGAACATTCTCACGTACTGCTACCACTACGATCCGCAGACCAACAAGCACTCTTTGATCGTTGCGCGGGTGGTGCAGTTTGGCGGCATGGTAACGATGGCCGGGCTTGGCGGCTTCATGTTCCTGATGTTTCGCCGGGACCTCCGTCTCGGACGCGACCACGACCTGACGAAGAAAGAGAATGGATAAAAGGTAACGATGCATATCAGTCCAGTTCTGTGGCAGTTTCTGGTGAAGTGGCTTAACGCTTCCGCGCTCTTTCCGCGCGAGGGGTCGACGATTGCGCCGTACACCGATGCGCTCTTTTTCTTCCTTATTCTGATAACCGTGATCGGGGTCGTGCTGGTGGCCGGGCTGATCTTCGGGTTTTCGCTCCGATATCGCAGAGAGCGGAATCCGGTGGCCGAGCATATCGAGGGGTCGACGCTGCTGGAGGCAACCTGGACCATCATCCCGCTGGCGCTGTTCCTTGTGACGTTTGTCTGGGGAGCGCTGTTGTACTTCCGTATTTACACACCGCCGACGAACTCGATGAATATCTACATCATTGGTAAGCAGTGGATGTGGAAGGCGGAGCACCCGGGCGGACAGCACGAGATCAACGCGCTGCACGTCCCGATGGGGCGTCCGGTGCAGTTGACGATGATTTCGCAGGACGTCTTCCACAGCTACTCGATCCCGGACTTCCGGGTCAAGCGTGAGGTGATTCCGGGTCGATACACGACGGTGTGGTTCCAGGCGACGGAGCCTGGCAGCTACCACCTGTTCTGTACCCAATACTGCGGGACGCTGCATTCGGGGATGATTGGCGAGGTAACGGTGCTGACGCCGGAGGATTACCAGAAGTGGACGCAGCAGTCGACGAGCGGGATGTCACTGGCGCAGAATGGCGAGCGGCTGTTTTCCAGCCTGGGATGCAATGCCTGCCATAATGGAACTGCGGCGGCGCGTGGGCCGAATCTCGCGGGCGTGTATGGATCGAAGCTGCAACTGGCGAACGGCTCCGAGGTGCAGGTGAACGATGCGTATCTCCGCGACTCGATCCTGAACCCTTCGCAGCACGTGACCGCCGGATATGCACCGATCATGCCGACGTACCAGGGTCAGGTGAGCGAAGACGGCCTGATCGACCTGGTGGAGTACATCAAGACGTTAGAGACCAACTACCGCAATCAACAGACCCAGAATACCCAGCAGTCTACCCAGGCGGCGCCGAACACACCGGCAATGGAACCGAACCCGCCACAAATGGTGAAGCAATGAGCACAATGAGTTCCACGATTGTCACTCTCCCCGACCAGAGCACAGCCGCGCTGCCGAAGCGCAACTACATCAATAACGAGCACGGGCTTATGAGCTGGTTGCTGACGGGCGACCACAAACGAATCGCGATTCTGTACCTGATCTCGATCACCTTCTTCTTCTTTATCGGAGGAGCGTTTGCCGGCCTGATCCGACTGGAACTGCTGACGCCCCAGGCGGACCTGGTGGCTTCGGACACGTATAACAAATTTTTCTCCATGCACGGGATCATTATGGTGTTCCTGTTCCTGGTGCCGTCGGTGCCGGCGACACTGGGGAACTTTCTGATGCCGATCATGCTGGGCGCCAAGGACCTGGCGTTTCCGAAGATCAATCTTCTGAGCTGGTACCTGTATGTGATTGGCGGCATCCTGACGCTAGCTGCGCTGGTGCTGGGTGGCGTGGATACGGGCTGGACCTTTACGACTCCGCTCTCGACCCACTACCTGAACACGCATGTGGTGACAGCGGCGACGGCTGTCTTTATCGCCGGGTTCTCTTCGATCTTTACGGGGCTGAACTTCATTGTCACGATCCACCGGATGCGAGCGCCGGGTATGACCTGGTTCCGGATGCCACTATTCGTCTGGTCGCACTATGCCGCTTCCTTGCTGATGGTGCTGGGAACGCCTGTTCTGGCGATTACGCTGGTGTTGGTGGCGCTCGAGCGCACGATCGGAATCGGTGTCTTCGATCCGGCTAAGGGGGGCGATCCCCTGCTGTTCCAGCATCTCTTCTGGTTTTACTCCCACCCGGCGGTGTACATCATGATTCTGCCGGGAATGGGCGTCATCTCGGAGGTGATCAGCACCTTCAGCCGGAAGCGCGTGTTCGGGTATACGGCGGTCGCGTTCTCTTCCGTGGCGATTGCGCTGTTTGGATTCTTCGTCTGGGCGCACCACATGTTCATCATGGGCGTGTCGAACTACTCGGCGCTGGTGTTTTCGCTGCTTACGATGCTGGTTGCCGTTCCGTCGGCCATCAAGGTGTTTAACTGGGCCTTTACGCTGCAGAAGGGGTCGATCACCTTTGAGACGCCAATGCTATACGCCTTCGGCTTTCTGGGGCTGTTCACGATCGGCGGGATGACGGGAGTTTTTCTGGGCGCGCTCGGGATGGACATTCACCTGACGGAGACCTACTTCATCGTGGCGCATTTTCATTTCGTGATGGTGGGGGGAATGCTTATGGCGTTTCTCGCCGGGGTGCATTTCTGGTGGCCGAAGATGACGGGGCGCATGTATCCCGAGTCGCTTTCGAAGTTGGCCGCGGTTACGACATTTATCGGTTTCAATCTGACCTTTCTGCCCCAGTTTATTCTCGGTTACCTGGGTATGCCGCGCCGATATCACTCGTACCCGCCAGAGTTCCAGGTGTTGAACGTGCTTTCGACGGCGGGAGCGACGGTGCTCGGCGTTGGGTATATGCTGCCGCTGCTGTATCTCGGGTGGTCGCTGAAGTATGGTGCGATCGCGGGGAACAATCCGTGGCAGGCGACGGGACTTGAGTGGCAGATTCAATCGCCGCCGCTGACTGAAAACTTCCTTGAAACGCCGGTGATGGATCACGAGGCATACGACTATGAGTGGCTGGCTCACAAGACGAAGCAAGAGGTGACGACCGTTGGATAACACCATCGTAGCCACGCATCCGCAGACGCATGAGACGGCGGATCTCTCCGAGCATGAACATGTCGTTCTGCCGCAGCACCGTCATCATTTTGAGACGGAGGAGCAGCAGCGCGAGGCGGGAACGTTTGGTATGTGGCTGTTCCTGCTGACCGAGATCATGTTTTTCGGTGGGCTGTTTTTCGCGTACCTACTGTATCGGAACTGGTATTACCCGGCGTTTGCGGTGGCTTCGAACCAACTGAGCGTTCCACTGGGGGCGGCGAACACCGCTATCCTGATTACCTCGGGCTTCTTTATGGCGCTCGGAGTATGGGCGGCGGAGGTTCGAAAGCGGAGCCTGCTGGTGCTGATGCTGGTGCTTACCACCGTGTTCGGCCTGGCGTTTCTCGGGGTGAAGTATGACGAATACCACGAGAAATGGGAGAAGCATCATATTCCTGGTCCGCACTTCGACATCTCCGAGTTCGTCAATCCGGCGGCGCATGGCATCAAGGACGAGCAGCCGCTTGCTCCGGACATGGCGCAGAAGACCCAGGTGTTCTTCTCGCTTTACTTCGCGATGACCGGCATGCACGCGCTGCACATGATTATCGGCATCTGCATTTTGTTCTGGCTGACGTATCGCGCCTACCGAGGGCAGTTCAGTACCGGGTATGTCGCGCCGATCGAGAACTTCGGCCTGTATTGGCATTTCGTCGATATTGTGTGGCTATTCCTATTTCCGCTGCTTTATCTCATCAACCGGCATCCGGTGCATTGAGACCTGAGGATAACGGCTGTATCAGCGCCTGTGCCGCTGAACCCCTGAGAAGAAGGATCACAGATCATGGCAGACAGACACGATCCATCGAACATGACAAATCCGCAACACGTGGAACACCACATCGTCACCCCTTTCCAGTACGGTCTGGTGTTTGGGACCTTGCTGTTGGGGACGGCGATCACGGTGGGTGCGGCGTATGTGGATCTGAAGGTGTTCAACCCCATCATCGCGCTGGGGATCGCGACGTTTAAGGCGGTCGTTGTGATTTTGTTCTTCATGCATGTGAAGTTCCAGTCGCGGCTGATCAAGATGACAGTCAGTGCTGGATTCTTTACGTTTCTGGTGTTGATCACGATGACGCTCAGCGATTACATCAGCCGGGCCTGGGGACGCTGGTAGTTCGTTGCGACACTGTGCGGGAGGCGGTTCTCGGGCCGTCTTTGGTTTGCCCGGGCACTAGAGATCGCGGCCGAGAACGAAGTCGTCGCAGACCAGTGTTCCAACAAGGAAGGTCCGGACACCGACCTGGTTGAAGCCGTTTCGTGCGTAGAAGCGGAGGGCGCGGAAGTTGCTGGCGTAGACGCCGAGCAGAAGCCGGGGAGCTCCCCTGAGCCTGGCTTGGTCGATCACAACGTCCATAAGTTGCTGGCCGATGCCGGAGCCTTGGAATTTAGAGAAAAGGTAGATGCGTTTCAGCTCCAGGTCCTCGGGATGGAGATCCTCGATCGAGAGGTCGGGCGGGGTCAGCATCGAGTAGCCCACAGGGGCACCCCCCTCTCGCATGACCGCCATCCAGATCTGAACTTGATCGTCCGAGAGATACTTTGCATAGGCGGCGGGGGTATGGTGCCGTGCGCAGTGCTGCACGATGGCCGGACCTGGGAGGACGCCGGCGAAGGCCTCGAGCCAGGTTGCAGCGCCGACCAATGCGAGAGCTTCCGCGTCTCCAAGCTCGCAGGGCCGAAGTACGACCTGATCAACAGCGTTCATGAGGGAAGGCTTCCTCCGGGGGGAATGAGGGTCTGAATCCATTAACGTAGCACTATGCCACGCACGAAGCGGACTGCGACGGATGACATGGAAGGGGCAGGGTGGCCAGCCTACTCTGACGGCGGCCGACGATCGAGCGGGGGTGAAGAGCTTTTGGATGCCGAGAGCCCTGCGGCCCCGGTTTCAGTGGGGGTGGAGGTCTCTGCCGCGCTGGCGAAGCTGGCCGACGATCCGCGCGTGACGATCCGGCGAGGCGGTGCACCGGATCCGCGGGGGATGTGCATCGTGTACTGGATGCAGCGGGCGCAACGCGGGATGGATAACCATGCGGTCAACCTGGCGGTGCATGTGGCGAATGCGCTGAGGCTGCCGCTGATTGTCTATTTTGCGGGGATCTCGAATTTTCCGCATGCCAATCTCCGGCATTATGTGTTTCTGAACCAGGGTCTCCCGGATGTGGAGCACGATCTTGCGGAGCGAAATATCACCTTTGTGATGCGTCGAGCACCGCACGAGTCGCATACGCGGCTGCTGGCGGATGTGCGTGCGGCGATGGTGATTGGAGACGAGAATCCGATGCGGGAGCCGGAGCGCTGGCGCAAGCAGTTGACGAAGGAGATCTCGATCCCGTTCTGGACGGTGGACACGGACGTGGTGGTTCCGTCGAAGCTGATTGAGAAGGCTCAGTTCGGCGCGTATACGATCCGGCCGAGGCTGTACCGGCTTCTGCCGCAGTACCTGGTTCCCTATGAAAACCCCAGGGTGGAGCATGCGTGGAGACGACCGGCGGGGTTTCAGGCCGACTCGGTGCACGAGGATATGACGCGCGGGTGGAAGGATTTCGACCGCAGCGTGCGGCCGGTGGCGGCGTGGACGGGCGGGACCCATGCCGGTCTGGAACGACTTAAGCTGTTCACGGGCAAACTGCTGCGCGATTACGAGGTTCAGCGCAACAAGCCGGAGGCCGACGGGACCAGCTGCATGTCTCCATATCTGCATTACGGGCACCTTGGACCGCAGACCATCGCGCTGGCTGTGGACGCAGCGGCGAAGGCTGACCCGGCGCTGAAGACGGCGCGGGACAGCTACTTCAACGAACTGATTGCGTGGCGGGAGCTCACCATCAACTTTGTGAAGTACCAGCCGAACTATGACAATGCGGAGTGTGCGGAGGCATGGGCCAAGAAGACGATCGCGGAGCACGCGCGCGATGAACGCGAGCGCCTATATACGCTGGAGCAGATGGAGCGGGCCGAGACGTACGACGAGTTGTGGAACGCTGCGCAGATCCAGATGGTGCGCCATGGATGGATGCACAACTACATGCGGATGTATTGGGGAAAGAAGATTCTGGAGTGGACGCCGGACGCCGCAACCGCGTTCCGGTACTGCGTGTACCTGAACGACAAATATTTTCTGGATGGGCGAGATCCGAGTGGGTACGGCGGGATTGCGTGGGCGATTGTGGGTAAGTTCGATCGCGCATGGGGATCGAGGCCGGTGTTCGGGAAGATACGTTATATGTCGGGGGCGTCGACGGGGCGGAAGTTCGATTCGAAGCGGTATATCCGGCAGATGCGAGAGCTGGCGCAAGCGTCGGCGGTGTAACGATCGGTTAAGCGGGCAAGGGTGGCCGATCTCCTGGTGGGGGCCTAGCTGGTGGGTTGCGGGCGTTGTGATTCTACAACTTTGAGCGGATTGAGCTCAGGCGGACGAGGCAATAGCTTTAGGGATGCCATGCTTCCTGAAGACCGGAGGCAGGCTGGCCCTTTCCTGGTGGTTGGCCGCCACTTCCGTCCTCCCCGAGAATTTTCTGGATGCGAGCTAAAGTTTTATTACGGCGGGCCGATAGGCCAGTCATGGAACAGAGATCGAGCAGCAGGCGGGAGCGGAGGCGGGCCTCCCGGCTGTGTCTCGCCCTGCTTATGACGATAGGGCCGGTGTGGCGAACGGGATTGGCGCAGGGTCTGGAGGGCCCGATACGGGATGTGTCTCGCGGTTCGTCGAGCGCTGGGGACGCGGTGGGCGGGAACGGCGCGGTCTCTCATTTGCGACCACCTGGCTACCATGGCTTAAATAGTTCCCATGGTTCCAATAGTTCGAATGGCTTTCTGCGTGGACGAACGCCCTTGCTGGGCGGTGGGGGCGCGGCGAGTCTGGCCAGGGCGCGTGCGGAACATGCGGCGATGGTGGAGGCAGGCAGTGCCCGGCCGCAACTCTCGTCCTTGAGCGCCGCATGGGAGGCGGTGGGACCCGGGCAGGTCGCTAGTCTCGCGTACGGAAAGATCAGCGGCAGGGTCTCAAGCATCGCGATCGACCCGGAAGACGTGACCGGCAACACCGTTTATCTCGGAACGACAGGCGGCGGGGTCTGGCGATCGAGCAACGCGGCAGGACCCGCGGTCAGTGTCAGTTTCACCCCGCTCACGGACAACCTACCGGTCTTCAGCGGAAATGCGGGTAGCTCCGGAACTGCTTCCTTGAGCATCGGGGCAATCAGCGTGCAGACTGGCGGGATCGTGCTCGCCGGGACGGGCGACCCGAACGATGCGTCCGACTCGTACTACGGGAGCGGGATCCTGCGGTCGCCGGACGGCGGGCTTACGTGGACGCTGATCCAAAACTCGCAAGATGGGGCCACTGGATTACACTCCTTTACTGGGCTGGGATTTGCGGGATTCGCCTGGAGCACGACGAATCCGAGCCTGGTCGTGGCGGCGGTAAGCCAATCGGCAGAAGGTGTGATCGTCAACGACCCGATCCAGAGCAGCGTGATGGGGCTGTATGTCTCGAACGACGCGGGTCTAACCTGGCGCATGGCGACGATCTCCGACGGCTCCCAGGTGGTGCAGACGCCGATGGGATTGGGGGGAAACGCCGGAGGGGTTGCTGCAACGGCGGTGGTCTGGAACCCGGTGCGGCAGCGCTTTTATGCGGCCGTGCGAGCTCACGGATACTACGAATCGAGGGATGGTGTGTCGTGGGCACGGATGGCAGGCCAGCCCGGTTCGGCGATGACGCTGCAGCGATGTCCCCCGTCGTTCGGAGCAGGCGGCAGCTTGTCTTGCCCGGTGTTTCGAGGCGCACTGGCAGTGGATCCGAACAGCGGCGACACCTTTGCGATCACGACGGACCGCGACAACGTGGACCAGGGTCTGTGGCAGGACAGATGCGGGCTTAGCGCAGGCAGATGCACTTCAGCGGAGGCGAGCTTTGCAAACCGGCTTGCCTCCACGGCTCTGGAGGCGGGCAGCGGGAGCGCGGCGATTCCGCAGGCAGATTACAACCTCAGCCTTGCGGCCGTATCTTCGGGAAGCGACACGCTGCTGTTCATCGGCACGAGCGACCTTTACCGGTGCTCCGTTGCCGCGGGATGTTTGCTGCGTAATACCACCAATGCGACGAACGCCTGCGGCGCGCCGGCGGGGGTCGCTCCGGCCCAGCATGCGATTGCGACTCTGAGCGCGCCGTCGCTGCTGTTCCTCGGCAACGACAGCGGGCTATGGAGATCGACGGATGGGGTGCAAGAGCAGGGCTCACCCTGCTCCGCCGATGATGCGAGCCACTTTGAGAATTTGAATGCCGGCCTGGGCTCATTGGCGGAGATTGTCAGCTTCGCGCAGGATTCCGAGAATCCTTCCGCCCTGATTGCCGGGCTGGGAGCGAATGGAAGTGCGAGCTCATCCGGGAATCCGACGACCTCGTGGCCGCAGGTGTCCGCAGGCGAGGGGGGAACTGTGGCGATCGATCCAAGCAACCCACTGCTCTGGTACATCTCGACGGCGGGAGGGGTCAGCATACGGGAGTGCTCGCGCGGAGAGGACTGCAGCGCCGCTGATTTTGCGGGGCCGCCGACCATTGGCGCGGCGCAGACCGGCGCGGACGCGTCGGTGATCGATCCCCCCTGGATACTCGATCCGGCGATGAGCGCGAACGTGCTGATCGGGACCTGCCGCGTCTGGAGGGGGGTTGCGGCCTCGGGCATTCTGTGGTCGAGTGCGAATCAGCTGAGCATAACGTTAGGCGGACCGCAGAACAGCGCATGCGATCCAACCACGAATCCTTTTGTACGGTCGCTTGCTGCCGCAGGATCGGCGGTGAATGCGGGAACGGTGCAGAACTCCGGATCGAAGGTGCTCTACGCGGGGATGGCAGGCGCGCTCGACGGGGGAGGGGTGTTCGCCGGACATGTGTTCACGACAGCGAGCGCCGATGTCGCCTCGGCTACGACGAAGTGGACGGACTTAGCGGCTTCGCCGGTGACCAACGATTTCAGCAACTCGGGGCGCTTCAACCCCGGCCGGTTCGATGTTGCTTCCCTTGCGGCTGATCCGCATGATGCTACTGGACGGACGATCTATGCGGCGGTGATGGGATCAGCGGAAACGGCATTTCTGCTCCGCATGTGTATGGGTCCACGGATGGCGGTGTGCATTGGTTGAACCTGACCAGCAATCTGCCGAACGCTCCGGCGAACAGCATCGTGGTGGATCCGAACGATGCGAACACGCTGTATGTTGCCCTGGACACCGGGGTGTATGTGACCACGCAGGTTACAAGCTGTCCTGCCGCGAACTGCTGGAGCGTGTTTGGGGTGTCTCTCCCGAATGCGCCTGTTATCCAGCTTTCCGCGGCTGCTCGCATGCCCACGGGCGATGGGCGGACGGGGATGCTGCGGGCGGGGACCTATGGTCGCGGCATATGGCAGATCCCGCTGCTTAGCGCGGCGAACGTGATGCAACCATCGATCGGCCTGTCGCCGAAGAACCTCACCTTCGCGGATCAGGCGGTGGGAATGATCAGCCCGGCGCAGACGCTATTAGTCACAAATACGGGGAACGCGACGCTTGTGATCACCCGGATTTCGGCAAGGGGAGATTTTACGCTGAGCGACAGCTGCAGTGGAACGGCGCTTCCGGCGAATGCATCATGCCCGATCCGGGTACAGTTTCTGCCATCTGCCCAAGGCATGCGCTCCGGTGTCCTCACCATTTATGCCAATGTCAGCGGCGGCCAAGCAACCGCGGCCCTCTCCGGAGAGGGTACGGCGCCGGGAGACATCCTGCTAACGCCGATCTCCTTGAGCTTCCCGACGACTACCGTCAACGGGACGAGCGCTGCGCAGAACATCACCATCTCAAACACCGGAGGATCACCCGCAGCGCTCGGACTACCGACGATCACGGGCGATTTCCGGGTCAGCGCGAATACCTGCGGGTCGTCTCTCGGCGCCAGTACGGGATGCACGGTGGCCGTCGAGTTTGCTCCTGTTCAGGCCGGCACACGAAACGGAAGCTTCTCGGTTACGGGGAGCTCGGGTACGCAAACCGCATCTCTGACCGGGACGGCGACGTCGCCCGCAACCGACTCCCTGGCCCCGGCAGCGATTACGTTCGGACCACAGGAGCTTGGAACGGCGAGTTCGGCGCAGCAGGTAACGCTGACAAACGCCGGGGATGTGGCTCTGAGCCTGATTGCAGCGCAGGTAGGCTCCGGGAGCTTCAGTGCGGCGATCGGTAATTTCAGTGCGGCGAACGGGGACTACAGTGCGGTGAACGGATGCGGGAGCTCTCTGAACCCGCACTCGAGCTGTTCGATCCGGGTCGTGTACACGCCGAAGAGTGTGGGCGCGTCGTCGGGTTCGCTGGTGGTGACAGACCAGTTTCGCTCGCAGGTCGTGAGCCTTAGTGGCACTGGGGTGGCGCCGCCGGGCGTCTCGCTGTCGCCTTCCGTTTCGATGAGCTTTCCGGCTACCGCGGCCGGTGTACGGTCTGCGGGGCAGGCAGTGACACTGACGAACAACGGCGACCTGCCGCTCAGTATCGAGAACGTATCGACCGTGGGCGAGTTCGCGATCACGGCTGGAGGGAGCTGTGGAACGACTCTCGCGCCTTCCGCGGCATGCACCGTTCTGCTGGTGTTTGCGCCGACCTCGGGTGGAGCGAAGTCCGGAGCGCTGGTGATTACGGATAACGCCCCCAACTCACCGCACGCGCTCACCTTGACGGGAGCCGGGATCGACTTCACTCTTGTCTCCGACGGGAGCACGGCGGCAAACATTTCAAGCGGAACAAGCGCGACATTTCCTTTGCTGCTGAGCTCTGCCGTCGCGATGAGCGGCAGCGCGAGCCTTAGCTGCACGGGTGCACCCGCCAACTCAACGTGCGTCGTCTCTCCGGGGAGCGCGCCCTTGGGATCGGCGATTCTGATCACGGTGACCGTTTCTACGGGCGTGGGTTCCACCGCGTTCGAGCGCGAGAGCCTCCGTCCGCTCTCGAACGCGTCCTCGATCTTTCTGGCCGGAATGCTTCCTTTCGGAGTTCTCGCGCTGCGCAGGAGACGGGCAGCCCGGTTAGCGGGAATGCTGGTCGTTCTCAGCGTCGTTGCAGGAGGAGGTTGTGGATGGGGTCGAAAGATTCCAGCAACCGGCGATGCGAATCCGATTGCCGGGGCAGTGACTCCAGCGGGTAACTACACGCTGACGGTGACTGCGACTAGCTCCGGGCTGACGCGGACGATGAACCTGAACCTCACGGTGAAGTGAGATTTGCCGGTTAGAAAGCGTTGGCCAGCTTCAGGCAGATCGACCAGCTTCAGGCAGCTCGTCCCGCAGCGGCGCCCGAGGCCCAGGCCCACTGGAAGTTGTAGCCGCCGAGCCAGCCTGTGACGTCGACGACCTCTCCGATGAAGTAGAGACCGGGGACTCGCCGGGCCTGCATGGTCCGGGCATCCAGATCGGCGGTGTCGACTCCGCCCGCGGTCACTTCGGCTTTGGCGTAGCCCTCGGTTCCCTGAGGTGTGATCTGCCAGTTGTGGAGCGTGTGCTCGAGGCGATTGAGGGAGGTGTTGGTCCAGCCGGGAGGCATGTTGTGGGTCAACCAACGTTCGGCGAAGCGGGCAGGCAGAGCCTGGCGCAAGGCTCCCAGCGCGGACGATGGGTTACGGAGCGCGTTTTCGACACGCAGAGGAGATAGCGGATTTGTCTGGGGCGCGAGATCGAGGGTGATGGAGGCGCCGGGTCTCCAATAGGAGGAGCTCTGGAGGGCAACGGGACCGCTGAAGCCGCGGTGGGTGATGAGGAGTTTTTCACGGAAGCTGCAACGCTGCTTGCCGGCTCCGGTGGCGGCGATCACCTCCGTTGAGAGGCCGGTGAGATCGCACCACCGTTGCTGATCCTGCTCGCTCAGAACGAACGGGACGAGAGCGGGACGGCACGCGACGATGTTGAGACCGAAGTTCCTGGCGACCTGATAGCCGAAGGCTGTGGCGCCCATCTTCGGGATCGAAAGGCCGCCGGTTGCGATCACGAGAGCGGAGCTGTGCCAGGTTCCACGGGAGCTCTCGATGAGGAAGGCGTCTGTCTTGCGGATCGACGAGATGCTGGCGCTGAGAACGGTCTGGACGTGTGCGGCATCGCACTCCTTCTGGATCATGGTGACGACCTGCTGCGCGGAGTTATCGCAGAAGAGCTGGCCGACCGACTTCTCGTGATAGGGGATGTGGTGGCTCTCGATGAGGGCGATGAAATCAGCGGGCGTGTAGCTTGCGAGGGCGGACTTTGCGAAGTGGGGGTTATCGGAGAGGAAGTTTTCTGGCCGGGTGTCGAGATTGGTGAAGTTGCACCTGCCTCCGCCGGAGATAAGGATCTTTTTGCCTGGGCGGTCGGCATGGTCGAGCAGGGCAACCCGCCGACCGCGTCGCCCTGCTTCCATGGCGCACAGCAGACCTGCTGCTCCCGCTCCGATAATGACTACGTCGACCTCGTGTGGGTTCACCAGGACCTCTCCGGTGTGTCAGATACCTGCTTTTCAGGATAACGGTGAGCGCATGGGCGTAGACGTTTTAGGATGGGGAGATGGTGAAGGAACGGAGCATTGAGAGCCGAGGTTCGGCGAAGGTTGTAACTGTGACGCGGCGGGCGGCGGACCGGCTTCGGGCGGGTCACCTGTGGGTGTACCGGTCGGATCTGCAAGGGCAGAGCAGCGTTGCAGGTGGGCGAAGCGGGGGTGTGGGCAAGCCGGGCGAAGGGGGCGAAGGGAACAAAGAGGGCGAAGGGGATCTGGTGACCGTGGCCGATGGGCGTGCGATCCCAATCGGAACGGCTTTGTCCAGCACGAGGTCGGAGATTGCGCTGCGGATGGTCTCGCGTTCGCCAGGGCTCGGGCGAGAGGGATACCTTGAGGATCTTCGGCGGCGGGTTGCTGAGGCGGTTGGCCTAAGGGATGAGCTTGCCCCGATCTGCGAGGGGAACGATGCGCGGCGGCTCCTGTTCAGCGAGGCGGACGGTTTGCCGGGAATTGTGGCGGACCAGTATGGCGATATCTGTGTCGTCCAACTGCTGGTGCAAGGGACGGCTCGACCGGATGTTCGTGAGGTGATCGGGGAGGCGCTTTCCGGAGTGTTTCCGAAGGGGACGGGAACGATCTGGGAGCGAACGGACAGCCGCATACGGGAGATCGAGGGTCTGGAGCCAGGGCCGGAGGGGCCGATCTGGGCGGCGGGCGGAGAGACGGGAAGCGAGTCGGTGTTCAGGATCAATGGGCTGCGTTTCCACTACGACGTGAGAACGGGGCAGAAGACCGGGGCGTTTCTGGATCAGCGGCTCAACTATGCGGCGGCGGCGGCGTATGCGCGCGGCCGTGCGCTCGACATCTGCACGTACCAGGGCGGATTTGCGCTGCACCTGGCAGCCCGCTGTGAGCGGGTCACTGGCGTGGATGCCAGCCGGACGGCGCTGGAGGTCGCGGATAAAAATCTGGAGCTGAACCGGGACCAGGTGAGCGCGGCAGTCGATTGGATTGAGGCGGATGCGTTTGAGCTGATGCGGGCGTATCAGGAGGCGGGGGAGCGGTTCGAAACAATCGTGCTGGATCCACCTGCGTTCGCGAAGACGAAGCGGGCGACGGAAGGCGCGATGCGTGGGTACAAAGAGCTGAATTTGCGGGCGCTGCGGATGCTAGAGCCGGGGGGGATGCTGGTGACGTGCTCGTGTTCGCACCATGTCCCACTCGATGAATTTCTGGGCGTGCTGACGGCTGCGGCGGTGGATGCGGGGCGGCGAGTGCAGGTGCTGGAGACCCGGGGAGCGGCACCGGATCACCCGGCGGTGTTGACGCTTCCGGAGACGAATTACCTGAAGTGCGTGATCTGCAGGGTGGTTTGACGCCCCGGGGGCTATCTCCTGAAGAGGTGGGTGGGTACGACGGACGATCATGCACCAGGGCGGGAAGGTGTAGACCCCGGGGCATCCTCGGGGCGTCGATCAGGTCGCCCTCTTCTGAACGGGCGCGCCCTCTTCCTGCGTCGGCTCATGTTTCCGGTCGCGAGGCCGATAGGAGAGAGGCAGAAGGAGATGTGGCTATACTGCCCAGATATCGTATTCGGGTCAGTGGGAGGAGTTTGGTTTGAGGATGATGTCGCGGTTGGGTGCCGGTATGGTGGTGTGTCTTGTGGTGATGCAGGTTGCGGCTGTGGCGCAGGATGTGAAAGGGCGGGAGGAGAAGAAGGAAGAGAAGGTGGTTGTGCAGGGCACGCCGGAGAGGCCGGCGATGGGTGCTCCGGAGCCGGACGCGACGACGGAGGGTGTGGTGCATGTGGGTGGGCAGGCGGTCGCTTACCGAGCTGTTGCGGGGACGTTGACGGTGGGTGCGACGGATAGCTATGACGCGATGCTGGGCCTGGACGGCAAGCTGCTGCCCGATGCTGGTGTGAAGGCGCCGGATAAGGACAAACCGGAGGAGGCTCCGGCCACGGCGCGGATGTTTTATGCGGCGTACTTCAAGAAGACGGCGCCGGGCGAGGTGAGGCCGGTAACGTTTCTGTATAACGGCGGCCCGGGGTCGAGCACGATGTGGCTGCACATGGGGAGTTTTGGGCCGAAGCGCGTGGTGACGACCGATGCGCAGCATGACGAGGGCGCGCCCTACCGGGTGATCGAGAATCAGTACAGTCTGCTGGATGTTTCGGATCTGGTGTTTATCGATGCGCCGGGAACGGGGTTTAGCCGGATTACCGGCAAGGACGCGGCCAAGGCTTTCTGGGGGACGGACCAGGATGCCCATGCGTTTGCGCGATTCATTCGTCGTTTTCTGACCAAGTACAACCGGTGGAACTCGCCGAAGTACCTGTTTGGAGAGAGCTACGGGACGACGCGGTCGGCGGTGCTCTCAAACTTGCTGGAGAACCAGACCGACCTGAACGGTGTGATGCTGCTGAGCCAGATTTTGAGCTTCGACAACACAGCGGACGGGCCGGGGGCGAATCCGGGGACGGACCTGGGGTATATCACGAGTCTGCCAAGCTTTACGGCGACGGCGTGGTATCACCACAAGATTCCCGGCCAAGGCGGGGGAGGGGCGAGCGACCTGCAGGCAGTGCTGAAGCAGGCGGAGGAGTACGCGCTGGGCGAGTATGCGGGAGCTCTGCTGCAGGGTTCGGACTTACCAGATGCGCGCAAGCAGGAGGTTGCGGAAAAGCTCTACAGCTTTACGGGAGTTCCGGCGGCGTTCTGGGCAAAGGCGGACCTGCGGGTGAGCGGGTCGCAGTTTGCGCGACAGGTGCAGGAGGGCGAGGGGCTGACGACGGGACGGCTGGACTCGCGGTACCAGGGGCCGGCGATAGATCCGCTGAACTCGGATGCGGACTACGATCCGTTCACGAACTCGATCGGATCGGCGTTTACGGCGGCGATCAACAGCTACATGCGGGATGAATTGAAGTTCGGCCAGCAGATGACGTACAAGCCGAGCGCGTATGGGGAGCCGGGATTCGACTGGGAGCTGCGGCACAAGCTGCCCGGCCAGAATGGATGGCCGGACGCGAGCGTGAACGTGATGCACGATCTGGCGGCGGCGATGAAGCGAAACCCGAAGATGAAGGTGATGCTGATGGGCGGATACTTCGACCTCGGGACGCTGTACTTCGGGTCGGAGTACGAGATGAAGCATCTGCCGATGCCAAAGTATCTCCAGAACAACATCAGCTATCACTTCTTTCCGACCGGGCACATGGTGTACGTGAACGAGGACGGGCTGAAGGGCTTGCATGAGTATGCGTCGGCGTTTATCCGGGCGAACTCGGGCGGACGGTAGCTCCCGTAGCAAGGGGTGGGCTGAGCTCGGGCGTGTGCCTGGACCTGGCTGCCTGGTGGACCCGGCTTGCCCCCAGAGAGTGGTGAGCGGAGAATCAAGGGATGGCACAAGAGACCAAGACAGCAATTGCGACGAAGGATGCGCCGGCGGCCATTGGGCCCTACACCCAGGCGATACGAGTGGGGGAGTTTCTGTTTACCTCGGGGCAGGTGGCGCTGGACCCGAATACGGGCGCGATGAGCACGGGGGACATCTCCGAGCAGACTACGCGGGTGCTCGAGAACTTGAAGGCGGTGCTGGCCGAGGCGGGGCTGGACATGTCGCATGTGGTGAAGGCGACGGTGTTTCTGAAGAACTTCGACCATTTCGCGGCGATGAATGCGGTGTATGGAAAGTATCTGGCGCCTGAGGGTGTGGTTCCGCCGGCGCGATCGACGGTTGAGGTGGCGCGCCTGCCGAAGGATGCGCTGGTGGAGATCGAGTTTGTGGCCCGGGGGTGACGGGCAGCGGGAACGCCCATGCGGGCGAGGGCGCTCCAACCGCTGCCGGCTGAAGTGCTGGGCTTGAGGAGATGCGAGGGAGGGGTGTCGCGCATCGAATACAGAGGAGAACGTCTGATGGCCGACACAACGACTGCAAGCAAGACCAAGGTGACGAAGACGGAAGCGGAGTGGCGTGAGCTGCTGAGTCCGGAACAGTTTCATGTCATGCGGGAAAAAGGGACGGAGCAGCCGTTTTCAGGCGCTTTGAATGAGAGCCATGGTGACGGGGTTTATCACTGCGGGGCGTGTGACGCTCCGTTGTTTACCTCGGACAAGAAGTTTGAATCGGGTTCGGGATGGCCGAGTTTCTGGCTGCCAGTATCGCCGGATGCGGTCGAGGCTCACGAGGACCGGTCGATGGGAATGCGGCGGGTCGAGGTCACGTGCGCGACCTGCGGGGCGCACCTCGGGCACTTGTTTCCAGATGGACCGAAGCCAACGGGGATGCGGTATTGCATTAATAGCGCTTCGTTGGGATTCAGGAGGCAGGCGGCGGGGGAACCGACGGAGCAGTCTTCGGGAAGTAAGCTCTCCTAACGGCACAGAGAGTCTGGCTGCCGGATGACAGCTACGCTAATGCTGTTCCCGAGAGTTTGCTATGTTTTGACGATTTTGCCGGCTTTGATGCAGCTGGTGCAGACGCGCATGCGCTTGCTGCCACCCAAAACCTTGGCCTTGACGGCCTGCAGATTCGGGCTCCATCGACGACGGGTGGTGTTGTGCGCGTGCGAGATGTTGTTTCCGAACTGCGGGCCTTTGCCGCAAAGTTCACATTTCTGTGCCATGACTGACTCCAATCCTTTCGCTGCAGCGTTCCGGCGACCAGTGGGCGAAGCAGAGATCCTGGGGCGGAGGTGGTAGGCACGAGCGGATTCGAACCGCTGACCTCTACCGTGTCAAGGTAGCGCTCTAACCAACTGAGCTACGCGCCTACGAGCGTGTGCTTAGTGTACTTGGAGAGAGTGTGGAGGGCAATGCCTGTCGTGGCGAACAGGCGATGCTGGGCCTCGGTGTTCCCTCAGGACAGCGCAGGCTTTCCGGTCAGATTTGGGTGGGTTGGCTTGCGATGATCTTTACCACTGAGGGATGAGGAAGAGTTGTGGTGGTGCGAATCTGGCTTGGGCCGGCTGATTGGTCCAGATGCGGCGAAGGGGATGAGCTAGGATGCTGACAGCCTCCGAGCTGTGTCCTCTGTGAGAACTGGATTATCGATCAAGTGCCCTTTCTGAGTCAGTTTCGTGCGGCACCCAATCTGCTGACGCTGCTGCGGCTGTTTATCATTCCATTTCTCGTGATTGAGATCACGGATGGCCAGTACGGGATAGCATTTGGGTTGTTTCTGCTAGCGGGGATCAGTGACGGGCTGGATGGTCTGCTCGCCCGGTGGCTGGGGCAGCATACGCGGCTGGGGCAGTACCTGGACCCGATCGCCGACAAGTTGATGCTGAGTACGCTGTTTGTGACGTTGACCCATGTCGGGTTGATTCCCCGGTACGTCACGGTTCTGGTGTTCAGCCGGGATCTTGGCATTCTGTTGATTGCGACGCTGCTTTTTGCGACGGGGACGCTGCGGGATTTCAGGCCAAGCCTGTTTGGGAAGCTGAATACGGTGATGCAGATCCTGACTCTGATCGCGGTGATGATGGAGCGGGTGTTTGCGGCGACGGCGAACTCATCCGGGCTGGTGTTGCTGCGGGATGGGCTGTTGCGGGGTATCGCGGTTCTGGCGCCGGTGTCTGCGGCCCAGTATGCCTGGATCGTCATTCGGCGGATGAATGCTCCGGGCCCAGCGGCGAGCTAGGCGGCCCAGGTAGGAGCTAGATCTTGTCGGCGTCATCCCGCTGGCGGTGTTGCATCTCATCCATCTCTTCGACCGCCATGTCTTCAAACTCCGCCGAGTCGAAGACCTCGCCGCAGCTCTGGCACTCGACGAACTCGGCGTCTTCCTCGCGGGCGACGATTTTGACGATCGGATGTTTGCAGGGGGTAGCCACGGGTCGGGGTTGGAGGGAATGCTTGGATTTTGCCTCCCTCTCGACGCGTTGTCAATGCGTGATTTCGTGATCCTGGGAAGAATACCTGGGGGTTTAGCTATACGACCGAAGATGTCCGATATCGCTTGCGCAGCGTGTTGCCCCGACGTAGACTTGAATTTGCGGACGAGTGAGCCATATAGGCATCCGATGGTGCCCTCACGGCGGCCCCAAGTGACCTCCTCATGCTGAGACTGACCAAAAAAGCGGACTACGGTCTCATGGCTCTGAAGTATCTGGCGGAGCAGGCGGGCAGTAGAGCGCAGAGCGCGAAGGATATTGCCGAGGCGTACCACATTCCTGCGCAGCTGCTGGCGAAGATTCTGCAGACGCTGGCGAAGGCGGGTCTGCTGGTATCGCATGCCGGGACCCATGGCGGATATGCGCTGGCGCGGCCGGCGACCGAGATCAGCGCTTTTGAAGTGATACGGGCGATCGACGGGCCGCTTTTCATCACCAGCTGCATCACGATTCACGGAACTTGCGACCTGGCGGGTCACTGCACCATCAAAGAGCCACTACGCAAGGTGAACGACAGCATCAAGGACCTGCTGAGCGGAATCCGCATCGGCGACCTGGTGGAGACGGGAGAGCCAGAGCAGGCGGGCTCGGGAGCGCCGGTTGGAGGTGGACTGGTGACGATGCGGTTTAGCGGTACGACAGCGAGTAGCTGATCAGCGAAGTATTTGAGTTCAGGAGCGAGATGATGAGCAACGAGATGGCGAATAACGGAGTGGTGATTACGGAGAGCAGCAAGCCGCTGCCTGCGGGCGTGAAGCTGCCGATCTATATGGACAACCATGCGACGACGCCGATGGATCCGCGGGTTCTGGAGGCGATGCTGCCGTACTTCACCGGGACGTTTGGGAATGCGGCCAGCCGTAACCACGCATTTGGGTGGGAGGCGGAGCATGGGGTCGAGAGGGCGCGGGAGCAGATCGCGAAGCTGATCGGGGCGACGGCGAAGGAGGTCATCTTCACCTCGGGGGCGACCGAATCGAATAATCTGGCAATCAAGGGGATTGCCGAGATGTATCGGGAGCGCGGCAACCACGTCATCACGCAGGTGACCGAGCATAAGGCGGTTCTGGATACGTGCAAGCGACTGGAGAAGCAGGGCTACCGGGTCACCTACCTGCCGGTTCAGGCAGACGGCCTGATAGACGTCGAGGATTTGAAACGGGCGATTGTGACCGAGGGTCCGGACAAGACGATCCTGGTCTCGATCATGTACGCGAACAATGAGATTGGCGTGGTGCAGCCGATCGCGGAGATCGGGAAGATCTGCCACGAGAAGGGTGTGCTCTTCCACACGGACGCGGTTCAGGCGGTCGGGAAGATCCCGGTCAATGTGATGACGGACAACATCGATGTGCTGAGCCTAACGGGGCACAAGCTGTATGGGCCGAAAGGCTGCGGAGCTTTATATGTTCGCCGGCGCAATCCTCGGGTGCAGATTCAGGCGCAGATCGACGGGGGTGGGCACGAGCGCGGGATGCGTTCGGGAACGCTGAATGTTCCAGGGATTGTGGGTCTGGGCAAGGCGTGCGAGATCGCCGGGCAGGAGATGGCGGCGGAGGCGGCTCGGCAGCGGGAGCTCCGCGATTACATGAAGGAAAAGTTCGAGAAGACGCTGGACTATGTCCACGTGAACGGCAATATGGAGCATCATCTGCCGGGCAACCTGAATATGAGCTTTGTGTATGTGGAAGGCGAGAGCCTGCTGATGGGCATCAACGACATCGCGGTGAGTTCGGGATCGGCGTGCACGTCGGCGACGCTTGAGCCCAGTTATGTCTTGAAGGCACTTGGGTTGGGAGACGATGTGGCGCACAGTTCTATCCGGTTTGGGCTGGGGCGCTTCAACAACAAGGCTGAGGTGGACTATGTGTCGGACAAGCTGATCGACGTGGTGAGCAAGCTGCGCGAGCTTTCGCCTTTGTACGAGATGGTGAAGGAAGGCATTGACCTGACGAAGATCGAGTGGGCGGCGCACTAGGGACGGCGCACTAGGGACGAGGAACAACCAGCCCGGTTTGAGGCGAAACTTTCCGGGTTGGCGCATACTCTAATGTAAGAGATCGAGAGGATACGGATATGGCATACAGCGACAAAGTGGTAGATCACTACGAGAACCCGCGCAATGTGGGCTCGATGGACAAGAGCTCGGATGAGGTTGGAACGGGTCTGGTAGGAGCGCCGGAGTGCGGCGACGTGATGCGGCTGCAGATCAAGGTGAACCCCGAGACGCAGGTAATCGAGGACGCGAAGTTCAAGACGTTCGGTTGCGGTTCGGCTATCGCCTCTTCGTCGCTGGCGACGGAGTGGGTGAAGGGCAAGACAGTCTCCGAGGCACTCGAGATCAAGAACACGGACATTGTGAAGGAGCTGGCGCTGCCGCCAGTGAAGATCCACTGCTCGGTTCTGGCCGAGGATGCGATCCGAGCGGCGATCGGCGACTGGAAGAAGAAGAACAATGTTGCTGAGGGCGCTGCGACCGCGGTTGCGGCTCACTAGACCTTATGAGCATGGTGACGATTCAAACCGGGGGCTCCGCGGCACAGACTGCGGAGCCTCAGGCTTCCGCGGTCAAGACTGCCGGCGGGGCGATCTTAAACCCGGCCGGGGTGGAGCCTGGAAAGAAGGTCATTCAGCTGACCGAGAAGGCGCTGAAGCGGATCCGCATGGCGATGGCGAAGGAGAACGTCTCGCCCGAGCAGGGTGGGCTTCGGGTAGGTATTCTGGGCGGAGGCTGCAGTGGTCTGAGCTACAGCATCCGGTTCGATACTCAGCCACGAGAGCGTGACCGGGTGTACCGATTTGGCGAGGAAGGCGATGAGGTGCGGATTTTTGTCGATCCAAAGAGCTTCATCTACCTTGCTGGGATGATCCTCGACTATCAGGAGACATTGATGCGGCAGGGGTTCAACTTCATTAATCCGAACTCGACTAAGAGCTGCGGGTGTGGGTCTAGCTTTTCGTCGTAGGTGGTCGTGGATGCCGCCTGGGCAGAGTCTTCATCGCGCCGACAGCCTGGCCCTCTCAATAAAGGGCGATTTCATAGATGCGGTGAATTTTGGTAGTCTGGCCCGCATGCATATAAGGTTTGCCGCGCTTGTTTTGGCTGCACTGTCGGTCCCTGCTCTCTCCCAATCGTTCACGCCTGTTCGTGAGCAGAAGAACCTTTCGCCGGGCGCGGTGGAGAGGCTGCACACGTTGGAGACGCTGAATGCGCTGCCGGCAGGGGAGTGGCGCTTCCATGCAGGCGACCTCCCGCATGGCGAGTCGCCGACTCTGGATGATTCGGGGTGGCCGGTGGTGGCGCCGGGCGCCAAGGCTCCGCAGGATGCGGTGTGGTACCGGCGTGTGATCGAGGTGCCGAAGACGCTGCATGGGTATGACATCACCGGGGCACGGGTGTGGTTTCAGTTCAGGGCGGGCGCGAATGGGCCGATGCCGGAGATCATCTACTTCAACGGGCGGCGTGTGGCGCTGGGCGACGACTTGGAGTCAATCGTGCTGTTTGAGCCGGCAAAGCCGGGCGACAAGGTGCTGGTGGCGGTGAAGCTGCTGCGAACAGTCGATGAGAAGACCTTCTCGGGCGTGAACATGCGGGTGGAGATGGATAGGGAGGCCGCGGGTGCGAGCGCGCGCCCCAGTCCTGAAGATATCCGGGTGCAATGCATCACGGCTGCGAACCTGCTGCCGGCGCTGCCCACGCCTCGAAGAGATTTGTTGCCGAAGGTGGAAGACGCGGTAGCGGCGATCGACATGAAGGCCTTGGGAGCGGGTGACCAGAGAGGCTTCGACGCCTCGCTGCGGCGGTCTCAGGAGATCCTGGCGACGCTGCAACCGGAGCTGTCGAAGGTGACCATCGATCTTGCGGGCAACGCTCACATTGATGCGGCGTGGCTGTGGCCGCGAACCGAGACGGTCGACGTGGTGAAGCGTACGTTTACGACGGCGCTGCAGCTGATGGATGAGTATCCGGATTACACGTTTACCCAATCCGCGGCGCAATACACGGAGTGGATGGCGGAGAAGTATCCGAAGCTGAACGACCAGATCCGGGATCGGGTGAAACAGGGGCGGTGGGAGATCGTGGGCGGGATGTGGGTGGAGCCGGACCTGAATCTGCCGGATGGAGAGAGCCTGGTGCGGCAGCTGCTCGTGGGCCAAAGGTACTTCAAGCAGCAGTATGGGGTGACGGCGCGGATCGGTTGGAACCCGGACTCATTTGGTTACAATTGGCAGCTTCCGCAGATCTACAAACGATCCGGAATGGATTACTTTGTCACGCAGAAGATGCACTGGAATGACACGAATGTGCTGCCGTTCCGGCTGTTCTGGTGGGAGTCGCCGGACGGGAGCAAGGTGCTGACTTATTTTCCGACGGACTATGTTCATGACAATGTGAATCCGACGCGGGTCTCGGCGGACTTCGCGGAGTCGGCGGAGAGGAACCCGGGAACGACCGAGATGTTGGATCTGTACGGTATTGGGGATCATGGTGGGGGGCCGACACGGGCGATGCTGGACCAGGCGGATCACTGGATCGGCGCGGGTAAGCCGGGGTCGAAGGAGGTGGCGCCGACGATGCGATATCACACGGCGCAGAGCTATTTCTCGGATGTGGAGGGGAAGCTGAACGCGGAGTCGCCAACGTGGGACTACGACCGGATTGCGAAGGGTTACACGGCTCCGGCTGCGGGTTCAGCTGGACAGGTCGGGGTGCCGACCTGGAAGGACGAGCTCTATTTCGAGTATCACCGCGGCATCTTTACGACGCAGGCGGCGCACAAGCGGAACATGCGCGCGAGCGAGGTGGCGACGCTGAATGCGGAGAAGCTGGCCTCATTTGCGTGGCTGAATGGGAGGGCGTATCCGGGAGACGAGCTGACCGAGAACTGGAAGAAGATTACGTTCAATCAGTTTCATGACCTGGCGGCAGGCTCTGGGATTGGCGTGATCTACAAAGATGCGCAGAGAGATTATACGGAGGTGTTCCAGTCGGACCGGGAGATCGCGGACGCTTCGCTGAAGACGCTGGCTGCCGCAATCGATACGCGAGCGAAGGGGGACGCGCCGCTGCTGGTCTTCAACCCCATGGGCTGGGCGCGCAGTGAGACGGTCAAGATTTCAGTGCAGCTGCCGGAGGCGGCCGAGGGAGTGCGTATCCTGGATGCGCATGAGAAGCCGGTGCTGTCGCAGGTGATCTCGGGGGATGCGGCGACGCACCAGTTTGAGGTCATGGCGCGGGTGAGCGATGTCCCGGCGCTCGGATACACGGTCCTGCATTCTGAACGAGGAAAGATACAGTCTGTAACGGATTCCGCTACAGATCTCCGAGTCGAGGACCAGCCGGCGGCCTTTGTGCTGACGAACGCGCACTTAAAGGTTGCGATCGACCGGAAGAACGGGTGTATCACGAGCCTGATGTCAGTGGGCGCGGATCGGAAGAGCAGCGTGGAGTCGCTGGCTCCGGGGGCGTGCGGGAACCAACTCCAAACGTTCAAGGACACGCCGTCGAACTACGATGCCTGGAATATTGATCCGGGAACGCTAGACCACATGACACCGATCGAGGCGGCGGATTCTGTAACCATTCTGGATCGCGGGCCGCTGCGGGCGACGGTGCGGGTGGCGAGAAGCTGGCAGGCTTCGAAGTTTGTGCAGGATATCTCGCTCGATGCCGGCGCCGATGCGGTGGGGGTGGCGAACGATGTGGACTGGCATGAGACCCACGTGCTGCTGAAGGCTGCGTTTTCGCTGGCGGCCTCCGGACCCAAGGCGACGTATGAGATTCCCTATGGGTCGATCGAGCGCCCGACGACGCGGAATAACAGCTGGGAGAAGGCTCAGTTCGAGGTGCCGGCGATGCGATGGGCCGACCTTGGCGATGCGCAGCATGGGCTTTCGGTGCTGAACGACTCGAAGTACGGGTATGACGCGGAGGGCAATACGCTGCGCATCACGCTGCTGCGGTCGCCGACGTGGCCGGATCCGGACGCGGACCGTGGACGGCAGAGGTTCCGGTACGCGATCTACCCGCATGCGGGTGGATGGAAACAGGCGCAGACGGTTCGGCGGGGGTATGAGTTGAATTACCCGCTGACGGTCGAACAGGTTTCGGCGCATAGCGGGAGTCTGCCGGCGGAGCACTCGTGGGGCGCGGTCGAGAACGCAAATGTGACGCTGACGGCGGTGAAGAAGGCTGAAGATGCGGATGGGCTGGTGTTCCGGATGTACGAGTGGGCGGGGACGGCGAGCGAGGTGAAGCTGCGTGTGCCGCCGGGTGCAAGCTTTGCGACCGGGAGCAACCTGATGGAGAAGACGGAGGGCGAGAATCTGCCCATGAGTGGCGAGGTCGTGACGGTGCCGATCAAGCCATATGAGATTCTGACGGTTCGAGTCGTGTATCGAGGTGGGGCGAAGGGTCTGGCACCTTGATAGGGATGTTACCGCTTGATCCTCGCCGGTTTGTGCGGTGGAATCGTCGGGCCGATGGCGGCCATAGCGGCTATTACTGCTATGTTCGCTAGCGAACCTCCTAAGCAGAACATACAGCGTAGGTTCGGATAAGGCGGGTCTTCCCGCCCTCGACGCAATCCTGCTCGCTAATGGTGGCGGCCGCCTTTGCTCGTTTGTTAAGGACGGGTACTTTGCCTCTTCCCTTATCAAATCTTATGCTGGATTCGCTTCCACCGGCGCCCCGTGCTGCTCTGTTGCGGCAGCTGGAACCGGTGTCTTTACCAGTGAATACCCCGATGTACGAGCCGGAGGAGACTCCGCGTCATGTTCATTTTTTGACGTCAGGCATGACCTCGATCATCACGGCGATGGGGACGGGGGAGCTGGCGGAGGTGGGAATCGTCACGCGTGAGAGCTTTCCCGAGGCGCTTCATCTTCTGGGCCCGGCACATGTGCACACGCGGGGATTCATGCAGATTGCGGGGACCGGTCTGCGGATGAGCTTCAAGGCCTTTGAACAGCAGTTCCTGGAGCAGGAGTCGCTCTCGCGCCTGATCCTGAGACTCGTTCAATACCAGAGTCTGACTCTGGGGCAGTTGGCGGCGTGCAACCGGCTGCACGAGGTTGAAGAACGGCTGGCGCGATGCCTGCTAATGGTCCAGGACCGGATGGGCGATCCGCATATCCCCCTCACACAGGAGTTCCTCGCCAACATGCTGGGTACGCGACGATCAACGGTGACGATCATCGCGGGGACGATGCAGCGCAGCGGTTTGATCGAGTACAAGCGGGGGCATGTGAAGGTCCTAGACCGGCCGGGGCTGGAGAGCATTGCGTGCGAGTGCTACGGGATCACGCATAAGCTGTTCTTCGGACTTTACCAAACAGCGGGCACTAGCCTAAAGCCCGGCGTACCAGTCATATCCTAGTTTGGTCCAGTAGTCGTCCGGCTTGTTATTGGTATAGCTGATAAGGCCGATGCGCTTGATCTGTTTATACCCGTATTTTGAAGGCATGTGCAGACGCAGCGGAGCTCCGTGGAACTGTGTCAGGGGCTGGCCCATCATCCCGGTGACGAGCAGAGTCTGCGGATGACGGCAGACCTGCATATCGTAGCCGGTGAAGTAATCGCCATTGGGGGTTTCCATGTAGACGTACTTCGGCTGCTGACCGTCGATAAGGGTGGGCGGATAGGCGTCGAGAAAGTCGGCCATGCGGACACCGGTCCAGTGCACGATCTGGCTCCAGCCTTCGATGCATTTGAACTGTGTGACCAGTTCTTGACGCGGAAGCTTGAGCACATCCTCCATGGTAAGCAGAAGTCCGGGTGTGCCCGGTTTGAGAGTTGAATCGCTTTCTCCGGCCTCTTCCTGACCGCGGGGCATGCGGCGGGCGCGCCCCTGATGCTGTTTTTCGCCGGCTACCATGGGCGCGGGAGCCATCTTCTCCGCGGTATCCGCGGAGGGGGCGACCTTGGTATCGTGGCCCTGGTCTTCCTGGCCGCCGGCATCGGTGTATTTGTAGTCCCAAGCGGTGACATCCTTGGCGTAGCGCTGATGCTTGGCATCGTCATGCATGCCGACGAGCTGCAGGCGCCAGCTTTCCGGCACCAGAGCCTGCTTGAGGCCGTAGACGCCGTTGACGCGGAGGTTTTCGGCCTTGCCGAGAGGGTAGGTGGGCGCGAGCGCGTGCTCCTGAAAGACGCCACGTGAGATGGCGGCGTTGATCTCGAAGGCACGGCGGATCGGGGCCGGTTGCATGTCGTCGCTCGGACTGCCTTCCACCCAGCGCCAGAAGCCATAGCCGGCTGCGGCGCCGGCGGCCGCGATGACGAAGGAGCGGCGAGTGTGCCGGCGCGAATCGGCCAGAACGGCAGCGTCGGCGGCCACGTGCCCGGGCGTGCTCTCGGCTATGGGCTCGTCCGCGCCGATCGGATCAGCAGGCCGGCTGGCTGTCCCTGTGGCGATGACGTCTAGCGGAGATGCGGATTGCGCGGGAGGCTTACCCAGCTGGGGTTGAAGGTCATCGTGCTCGGTCATGACCAGGACCTCCGTTCAGCCTCAACGGAGGGCTCGTTGACGTGTTTGACCTCGATTCCGCTGACCATGCTGCGGAAGTTATTCCAACCGGCGAGGATGACCTGCCCGACGTGCAGGAGGAAGAAGGCGACGAAGGCCAGGGTGAGCCAGAAGTGTTCCCACCGGGCCATCTCGTAGCCGCCCAGGAGGGTGGTGAGCCAATGGGTCTGCGTGGGTTTGTAGATGGCGAGACCTGTCAGGATGGAGGCCGCGCCCATGGCGATTACGCTGGTGTACGCGATTTTTTGCGCGCCGTTGTACTTCTTCTGGGGCGGCAGGCTCTTGCGGAGGTGGAGATCGACGAGTGTGACCTGGATGGCCTCGACGAGGCTGCTGCGGTTCGGAACCAGGAAGCGCCACTCGCCAGAGATGGCGGTGTACAAGACGTACGCCAGGCCGTTCAGAGCGAAGATCCACATAAAGAAGAAGTGATTTCCGAGCCCCTGCGTGACGTGGTAGGGCGCGTTGACCAGCTTGTAAAACCACTCTGGAAAGAAGCGCAGGAGCGTGAGCTCGCCGAGGCCGATGCGGTAGACAGCGTGTGGGTGGCGGTAGGCGTTGTCGGAGTCGTTCCAGTAGATGAGCAGACCGCTCCAGATCATGATGAAGAGTACCGGGAAGTTAACCCAATGCATCCAGCGGATCGCGAGTGGATGCTTGCGATCGAGGCGAAAGGTGGGACTCCCGGGTAGGGGAGCCCCTGCGGCGGAAGCTTGTACCGGGTTACCTTGCAGCGATGTCGATTGATCCATCTCGTGCCCCTTACGTAATGGCCAGAGTTTAGCCGAACGCCGGCTGGACGGATGTAAGAAACACTGCGTGGAGCTTTAAGGATGACGAGACGGAAGGCGGGCTGATCAGCGGCGGGACTCGGTACGAAAGCGGGATGGGGTTAGGCCAGTGGCTCTGCGAAAGGTAGCGGAGAAGTGCGCGTGATCGGCGAATCCGAGGTGCACGGCGATTTCGGTGATGGAGAGTTTCTCCTTGCTCAACATGGCTTTGGCACGGTCGAGTTTACGCTGTAGGACATAGCGGTAGGGGCTTACGCCAAGAGCTGCTCGAAAGACCTCGCCGAAGCGATCTGGACCGAGGCTGACGATCGCGCCGAGCTGCTCGAGGTGGAGGTGGGCGCCCAGGTTCGCGTCGATGTACTCGCAGACGAGGTAGAGGCGGTGCCTCCCATGCGACCGGGGCGGCGGCGCTTGGCTTTTGGGCCATGATCGCTGGGACTTGAGGAGCAACGCCACAAGGGAGGTGGTGAGCGATTCCGCATAGAGCGATCCATGGGCGCCATCGTGCTCCACCTCCTCGAGCAGAGTTGGGCGAGCACTCGCAGGGCCGGGTTGTAGAAGCAGAGGTTTGCGCGGAACTCCACGTCTTGCGGGAGATCGTCAAGGTTGACGACTGCGATCCGGCGAACGAAGGCGGGATCGAGGTGGAGGTGGAAGTCGCAGGGAACGCCCTCTTCGACGTACCTCCAACGCCAATAACTTTGATGACCTGCGGGAACGAGGGATGCGGCGCCCTCCCGTCCGACCTCCTCGCGCTGGACGCCACCCCACCTGTGCTCGTGAAGAGTAGGCACGGACACGATCAGGTTGAGGAGGTGATGATCGAGTGGAGGGAGGGTGATCTCGCCGGCGGAGTGGCCTCGAACGATCTCGCCGCGAAAGCCTCGCCAGCCCAGGTGATGGCTGCTTTTAGTCACGTGGTAAGGAACGTACTGAGCGAAGTCCTGAGATCGTGCTCGCATCGGATGGTCCATAGAGGTGACGGTGACACCGCGGGCCTGTGCTCACCAGCTTACGACAAGACTCAGAGCAGAGGATCCGGGCAGCCGGTCAGCGGATCTGGACGTGGACGCGGGAGCCGAGGGAATCGGTGAAGGAGACCTCACGGTCGGACATGTCGGCCTGCTTTCCGGATTCGGCAGCGCCGGGAGCGGCTTGATCGGACGGTGTGACGCACAGCATTCCCTGGATGCAGGTGAGGCCGGTGGGGGAGCCGGGCAGCTTGTTGTAGTTCTGCACGACGAACATGCGGCGGCCGCTATCCTCCTGGACCAGGATGTCATTCGAGTAGTTGATGAAGACGCGAGCATCCGGAACGGCGACGCCGTTGCGTTCGAGCTTGCCGAGTGGATCACGAAGGAAGATGCGGTCGTGATACATGACGGCGAGAGCGACGAGGACGACGATGGTCAGAAGAATGAACTTTCTCATGGCTTACTTTTTATCCTCGTGGTAGTCCTGTTCGGTGTTGATGGCCCAGAGGGCGGCCTTGTCGATGTGGCCTGCGATGATGCCGTCGACGGCGGTCATGGCGGTGAGCATGCTGTGGTCCTGGTTGTTGTACTTGTGCATGCCATTGCGACCGATAAGGATGAGGTTCTCGAAGGTGTCGGTGAACTCGCGGAGTTCGTCGAAGCGGTCGTAGGTGCCGAAGTAGGCGGGGTAGGTTTTGGGCACGCGGACAACGTGTCCGTCGAGGACACTGGCGGAGTCGAGGATACCGATCTTTTCGACCTCGGCGATGGCGAAGCGTTTGAGGTCGTCGTCGGACATCCTCCAGAGGTCGTCGGTCTCGTAGCAGAAGTACTCGAGGCCGAGCCAGACTGTGGAGGGGTCGGCGACCAGGTGGGGGCTCCAGTTGTTGAAAATTTGTAACCGGCCCAGGAGTACATCGGGCTCCTGTACGTAGATCCAAGTGTCCTTGAGGCGGCTGCCGTCTGGTTCCTTTACCTTGAGGCGATGTGCGAGGAGACCGACGGTGATGAAATCGCGGTACTCAAGGCCGTCACCGATCACGCGGATCTCCGGCGGGATGGGAGGGTCCATGGCGGAGAGGAGATCCTTGATGGGCATGGTGGAGAAGAAGATCTCGCCGGCGAAGGTCTGGCGCTCGCCCGATTCGTTGGCGACGGTTACTGAGGCGACCCGGCGTCCGGCCTCTGAGGCAGAGGTTGCGATCTGTGAGCGGGAAGCAGTTTCGCAAGCGATGCCGACGACCTTGGTGTTGAGGTGGATCTCTCCTCCGCCGGCACGGATGCAGTCGGCGACGTGCTCCCAGAGCTGGCCGGGGCCGAACTTGGGGTAGAGGAAGCGCTCGATGAGGCTGGTGTCGGTGTTCTTCTGTGAGAGATCGGATGGGCGTTGCCGGGAGAAGGCGTGGCGGAGAAAATGCTTGACGGCGGTGGTGAGGCTCAGGCCCTTGATCCGCTGGGCACCCCACTCGGCGGAGATGCGATTGCAGGGTGTACCCCAGACCTTTTCCGTGTAGCTCTTGAAGAAGGTGAGGTAGAGTTCGCGGCCGAAGCGATTGATGAGGAAGTCTTCGAGGCTCTTTTCGGGAGCGATTTTGAAGAGGCGGGAGCGCAGATAGCTGAGGGCTACGCGGACGGTGCGAGTGAGGCCGAGATTTTTGAGGGTGGCGGCGGTGAGGCGGATGGGGTAGTCGAAGAAGCGGCGGAGGTAGTAGATGCGGCTTTTTCGGGGGCGGATGAGCATGACGAGGTCGGGGTCGGCCTCTGGCGGAGAGGGTACGACCACGGTGTTCGCGGGTGGGCTGGGCGTGAGGCCGGGATCGGGGTCGAGATCGAGGCTGGCTGCCCGGGGTGGGGGGGAAAGGGGGCCGGCGCCGCGGAGGACGGGCTCCTCGGGCAGGCGGGCGGGGACGGCGACGAGGCGCTGCCGGCCCTGGTAGGTGATGTTTGCGGATTCGCCGGGGAGGACCTCGGGGGGCATGAGATCCAACCACCATTGCATGACGCGGTCGCTTTTGGAGAAGAAGCGGTGGCCGCCGATGTCCATGCGGTTGCCCTTGTAGCGGACAGTACGAGAGATGCCGCCGATCTCGCCGGAGGATTCGAGGATGACGGGAAGGATGTCGGTGCGGCGCAGGAGTTCGAGGGCGGCGGTGAGGCCTGCCGGCCCCGCGCCGATGATGATGGCTCGCCTACGCATCGTCCCAATCGAGTGCAGGAAGTGGAGGTAACCCCCCCCTACTTTGATCTCAAAGTATTCTAATAAAGCGGGTTAGGTCTGGACCATGGGCGGTCGGATTCTTTACCCTTCGGCTGGTTAAACCTTCGCTGTTAACAGTGTATCGGTTGCGGGTAGGGAGTTGCGCCACGATGGGTGCGGCAATCTGCTGCAGGCGCACCCAGGATCGGAGATGAATGGTCCAGATTTTAGGTCGTCTGATGGCGGGGAGCAACGCCTGAGGCGGCGAGTGCCTCCCGGCGGTCGTTGGCCTTGGCTACCTGAGCTTTCGATTTTTCGAAGCGCCGTTCCTTCGACTGAAGGAGCGGTTTAGGTATTGCTACGGAGTCAGGCGCGGCTCTCGACGGTGAAGGTGAGCCCGGTGGGGCTAGCGTCGACCTTGACGTGATCGCCGTGGAGGACGGTGCCGTCGAGGATTTTGAGGGCTAGTTTGTCCTGGATCATGCGTTGGATGGCTCGTTTGAGGGGGCGGGCTCCGTAGGCGCGATCGTAGCCGGCCTGGAAGATTGCGTGGCGGGCGGCGTCGGTGAGATCGAGTGTGATGCGGCGGTCCGAAAGGAGGTTCTGGAGGTCTTTCAGGCGCAGGTCGACGATGTGGGTGAGCTGCTCTTCGCCGAGCGGATGGAAGATGACGATGTCGTCGACGCGGTTGAGGAACTCGGGGCGGAAGTGCTGACGGAGCGCCTCCATAACGCGTTGCTTCGCATCCTCGAAGCCCTCCTCGCCCTCGGCCCACGCGGTCGAGAGGGCCGCGGCGCCGACGTTTGAGGTCATGATGAGGACGGTGTTCTTGAAGTCCACGGTGCGGCCTTTGGAGTCGGTGAGGCGGCCGTCATCGAGCACCTGGAGGAGGATGTTGAAGACGTCCGGGTGGGCCTTTTCGATCTCGTCGAAGAGGACGACTGCGTAGGGACGGCGACGGACGGCCTCGGTGAGCTGGCCGCCCTCGTCGTAGCCGACATAGCCCGGGGGAGCACCGATGAGGCGGGAGACGGCGTGCTTCTCCATGTATTCGGACATGTCGATGCGGACCATGGCGGCCTCGTCGTCGAAGAGGAACTCGGCGAGGGCGCGGGCGGTCTCGGTTTTGCCGACGCCGGTGGGGCCGAGGAAGATGAAGCTCCCGATGGGACGCTTGGGGTCCGAGAGCCCGGCGCGCGAGCGGCGGATGGCGTTGGCGACGGCCTCGATGGCCTCGTTCTGGCCGACGACTCGCTCTTCGAGGCGGCCCTCCATTTGGACGAGCTTCTGCATCTCGCCTTCGAGCATTTTGGAGACGGGAATGCCGGTCCACTTGGAGACGATGGCGGCGATGCCTTCTTCGTCGACCTCCTCCTTAAGCATGCGGCTGGGTCGTGGGGCGACGCCGGATGCAGCATCGGGGACGGCGTTCGCTGTGTCTTGCGCGACGGCGGCGTCCTGCTGGGCGTTGAGATCGCGGAGCTCGGCCTCGGCCTTGGGAATTTCGCCGTATTGGAGCTCGGCGGCGCGTTGGAGATTGCCTTTGCGGGTCTCTTCGAGGGCCTGGAAGCGGAGGGATTCGAGCTGCTCCTTAAGCTCGGCGATGCGGCCGATGGCGCCACGTTCGGCCTGCCAGCGGGCGCGGAGGGCGGTGGCTCGTTCCTTGATCCCGGCGAGTTCCTGTTCGACGTCGGCGAGGCGGGCCTGGGAGTTGGGATCCTGTTCGCGACCGAGGGCGGCGCGTTCGATCTCGAGTGATGTGGCCTCGCGCTCCAGGTCGTCGATCTCGACGGGCACGGAGCCGATCTGGATGGCGAGGGCGGCGGCGGCTTCGTCGACGAGATCGATGGCCTTGTCGGGGAGGAAGCGGTCGGAGATATAGCGGTGCGAGAGGGTGGCGGCGGCGACGATGGCGGCGTCCTTGATGCGGACCTTGTGGTGGGCCTCGTACTTTTCCTTGAGACCGCGGAGGATGTTGACGGTGTCTTCGACGTTGGGCTCGCCGACATAGACGATCTGAAAGCGGCGTTCGAGGGCGGCATCCTTCTCGATGTACTTGCGGTACTCGTTGAGGGTGGTGGCTCCGATGGCACGCAGGCCGCCGCGGGCGAGCGCGGGCTTGAGCATGTTGGAGGCGTCCATGGCGCCTTCGGCCGCGCCTGCGCCAACGAGGGTGTGGAGCTCGTCGATAAACAGGATGACCTCGCCGCTGGACTCTTCGATCTCCTTGAGGACGGCTTTGAGGCGTTCTTCAAACTCTCCGCGGAACTTGGCGCCAGCGATCATGGCGGCGAGATCGAGGGCGCAGACGCGCTTGTTGCGCAGGATCTCGGGGACGTCGCCGAGGAAGATGCGGCGGGCGAGGCCTTCGACGATGGCGGTCTTGCCGACCCCCGGCTCGCCGATGAGGACGGGGTTGTTCTTCGTGCGGCGGGCGAGAACCTGGATAACGCGGCGGATCTCCTCATCGCGGCCGATGACGGGATCAAGCTTGCCGCGGCGGGCGAGGTCGGTGAGGTCTTTCGCGTACTTCTCGAGTGCCTGGAACTTGCCCTCGGGGCTCTGGTCGGTGACGCGCTGGGAGCCGCGGACCGCGGTGAGGGCCTGGAGGATGGTCTCGCGAGTGCCGCCGAGAGCAGCGAGTGCGAGTTGGACGGGATCCTTTTTGGCGTCGGTGAGCGCGAGCAGGAGGTGCTCGGTGGAGACGAAGTCATCTTTGAAGTTCTCGGCCTCCTTGAAGGCCTGATCGAGCACTTTCTGGGTGGAGCTGGAGAGATTGGGCTGAGCTCCGCCCTGGACCTTGGGCAGCTTGGCGATGGCGGCTTGCAGATTGGTCTGGAGCTGCGGGATGCTGACGCCTACGCGCTCCAGCACGGGCAAGACGACGCCTTCACGGTCCTGCAGGAGGGCGGACAGGAGGTGCAGGGGAAGGACCTCGGGGTTGCCATTGTCGCCGGCGAGGCCGACGGCCGCCTGGACGGCCTCCTGACTTTTTACGGTGAACTTTTCCCACTTGATAGCCATTGGATCTCGTTTCGTAGCGTTTCTATGTCACAAATCTTCTATAAGCAGCGGAAGGCTATCTCTTTTGGATAGCCTCCCGCTGCGAGGACGTCAGCGACTATGTTGTGCGGTGTTACCGGGCTTATGCGGTCTTACTTGCTTCGACCTGTTTGGGGGCGGTCGCGTTACCAATCTCAACCTTGATCTGCTTGGGCTTGGCTTCGGCCTTCTTCGAGATCGAGAGCTTCAGAACGCCGTTTTCGTAGTTTGCCTGAATGGAATCCACGTCGACCGTCTGGGGCAGGGTGAAGCTGCGGACAAAGCTGCCGAAGCGGCGTTCGATGCGGTGAAAGTTCTCTTCCTTCTCCTCGGCCTCGAACTTTCGTTCGCCTTTGACGGTTAGGGTCTGGTTCTCGACACGTATATCGAGGTCCTCCTGAGGGATGCCGGGGATCTCGAGTTTGAGCACGAGGCGCTGGGCATCCTCATAGATGTCGACGGCCGGGATGAAGCTGCCGACGGCGAGGCTTTCGGTGCTGCTGGAGACCTGGGCTGGGCGAAGTCGTGGAAGATGGAGTTGAGACGGTTCTGGAGAACGGAGACGTCCTGAAGTCCGCTGCGGAATGGGGACAAACGAGTAATGGTCATGGCCTTCTATCTCCTAGTGCGTAAGTTTGGGACCGGGGCTCTTTCACCCGGCCTGCAGATAAGACGCATGATCGTAGTCGGAAGTTGCAGGAAATGTGAGCGTAGTGGGCTCATCTTCAGGGATTGTGTGAAACAAGGGGGCAGGAAGGGAGCAGAAGTTGTAGGCGGAGTGAGGCAAGTGGTGGTGCTGCCGCCAGTTAGCGGATGCTAGGCTGAGAGCCGTGTGAGCTGTATTACTTGGGAGTTTGCCTTGAGCTGCTGGTTGGAACGATGTGGGTACCTCCTTCCCTTAGGGTTGGGGGCGGTGTTGATTTCGGGCTGCGGGTCAAAGGCGACCAGCGGAGTTCCGGTAGATGCGACCTCGGCGAATGGAAGTACGGGGAGCGAGGCTCGCGGGACAGGGGTGCATGGCCGGGCCCAGTCTGGACCTTCGGCGGTGACGGGATCTCGCGTGTATGTTTTGGCCGCCAACACGGCTGGGTATGGCGCGCCGAGTCTTTCGCTGCTGGATACTGGAGCGCCGGGCATTGCGACGGATGGGATCGGCGGCTATGTGACGACGGACGCAAACGGGGGCTTCGACTTTGGCGGGGCGTACCGCTGCGTTCCGCACCAGCTGGTTTATATCCTGGCCAAGGGCGGACGCGCGGCTGGAGCAGAGGCTGATAATCCAGGGTTGGCGTTGATCTCTCTGTTGGGGGCATGTCCGGCGGCGGGCAATTTTTCCGGTGTGGTTGGGTTCATCAATATCAGCGAGGTCTCGACGGTGGCGAGCGTGTATGCGCTGGCGGGGTTTATGACGGATGGGGCGCACCTGAGTTCGGGGCCTACGGAGAGGTCGTTCCGGGGGTTGGCGAACGCGTTTGCGACGGCTTCGAGCATCTTCGACGCCGCGACTGGAACGACGCTGGCGGAGACGCCGGCCAGCAGCGGGATTGTGCCGCAGGCCGAGATCAATACGCTGGCGAACATGTTGGCGCCTTGCGCGAATACGTATGCCGCTTGCGGAGCTCTGTTTGGGAGTACGAAGAGTGGCGGGGGGGTGGCGCCGACGGACACGGTCGCGGCGATGTTGAATCTTGCGAAGAACCCGGGAGCGAATGTGGCGGCGTTGTTCGGGCTGGCGAAGGTGGAGGCTTTTGGGCCTGCGCTCGGGGCCGCGCCGAACGACTGGACGGTGGCGATCACCTTTTTCGCGGAGAACATGGCGGGAGCCTACTACCCTGCGATCGATTCGGCCGGGAACCTGTGGGTGCCGGGGTATGCGAACAATACGCTGACGGAGTTCGATCCCCTGGGGAATATTCTCTCGGGCAGATCCGGATATACGGGCGGGGGTCTGAGCCAGCCGATCGCGGTGGCGATCGACGCGAAGGATAACGCCTGGGTGACGAATTACGGGGTGGGGACGGCTGGGGGGCCATCGGTTTCGGAGTTTGGAGCGTCGGGGCAGGCGGTGATGACGAACGGGTTGCCCTGCGGCGCGGGATGCGCCTTTCTGGCGATCGACACGGCGCAGAATCTCTGGGTTTCGGGGAGCCCCCAGGTGGAGACGCTGCGGAGTTCGGGGACGCCGGTCTCCAGCTTTTCGACGAACACCTTTGCGTCGGGGATTGCGGTGGACAGCCACGGGCACGGCTGGGTAGTGGGCCAGGGACGCAACCTCTTCCGGCTTACGCTGCCGGGCAAGGCGGAGCAGTTCAGCGAGAGCGTGACGGCGGCGTCGGGAACGGAGGTCTCGCCGGTTGCCGTCGATGGCGGGGACAATATCTGGTTTGCGGGCAGCAGGACGAATGCGCTGGGCAAGCATGACCTGAACGGGGTCGCGATCTCGCCGGCGGGCGGGTATGTGGGAGGCGGGCTGAGGGGGCCTGCGGGCATCGCGATCGATGGGGCGAATACGGTGTGGGTGGCGAACCGTGACGGCAACTCGATATCGGCATTCTCGAACGGCGGGGTTGCGATTTCGCCGGCTGGGGGGTACCAGGCGGCGGGGATCAGCAATCCCCGGGGAATCGCGGTGGATGCGTCGGGCAATGTGTGGATCGCTAATTTTACCGGGAACTCGGTGACGGAGTTCCTGGGGGTGGCGGCACCGACGATTACGCCGATTGCGCCCGGGACGCATGGGCAGCGTCCCTAAGCGGCTTGCGCCAGGGGAGTGAATAGCGCGGGCCTTCAGCCCTAAGCGGGAGACTCTGCGAGCGGGGTTCTGCATGGGTGAGGCGGATTGGTATAACTGGTCTTAGGCCGACTGCGGTTTTGAGAGCCGGGCCATCAAGGATGTGCGACATGCGATTTGCGAGGCGGATGTGTGCGGTGGCGCTGGTGGGTGCGAGTGCGGCGGCGGTTTGCGGCGCCGCCGCGGAAGACGTATCGAGGGATAAAGGGAGAGTGATGGAGTATCCAAAGGCTCGGGTGAGCGACCAGGCGGACGACTATTTTGGCACCAAGGTGCGGGATCCTTACCGGTGGATGGAGGACGTGGACTCGGGCGAGGTGAAGAACTGGGTGGATGCGGAGAACCAGCTTACGCGGGGCTACCTGGACGACGTGCCGGGGCGGGCGAAGATGCACGCGCGGCTGATGGATCTGACGAATTTCGAGCGGTATACGGCGCCGGAGCGACGCGGGTCGAGGTACTTCTACGCGCACAACACGGGACTGCAGAACCAGAACGTGGTGTTCTGGCAGGAGGGATTGAAGGGCGAGCCGAAGGTTTTGCTGGACCCGAATACGATGTCGAAGGACGGGACGGTTGCGCTGAGCGGGTTGAGCATCACGGAGGACGGGCGGATGGCGGCCTACTCGATTGCGGATGCGGGAAGCGATTGGGTGAAGTGGCATGTGCGCGAGGTTGCGACCGGCAAGGACCTGACGGATGTGGTGGAGTGGTCGAAGTTCAGCGGGGCTTCCTGGATGAAGGACGGTTCGGGATTCTTCTACGAGGGATATGGCGTGCCGAAGAACGCCGGTGCGAAGGATGCGCCGTCGCTGAAGGAGGCGAACTACTTCCACAAGGTTTTCTTTCACAGGCTGGGGACGGCGCAGACCGCGGACACGCTGGTGTTCGAACGTCCGGACGACAAGGAGCTGAACGTCGGCGGCGGGGTGACGGAGGATGGCCGGTATCTGGTGCTGCACTCGACGAAGGGGACGAGCCCGAACAATGAACTGGCGGTGAAGGACCTGAAGCACCCGGAGATGCCGGTGGTGAAGGTTGTGACCACGCCCGATGCGGTATACCACCCGATCGCGAATGACGGGACGAAGTTCTGGGTTTTGACGACGCTGGACGCGAAGAATGGAAGGGTGATCGCGATCGATCTCGAACACCCTGAGCGGGCGAACTGGAAGACGGTGATTGCGGAGACGAAGCACCATCTTGAGGCGGTGACCATGATCGACGAGACGTTGATCGCGACTTACCTGGAAGATGCGCAGACGATGGTGGAGCTCCATCGGCCGGATGGAGGTTTGATCGAACGGCTGGCGCTGCCGGCGATCGGGACCGCGGCGGGATTTGGCGGGCTGCGGAGGGACAAAGAGACGTTCTTCCAGTTCACGAATTTTGTGACGCCGGGAACGATCTACCGGCTGGACGTGGCATCGCGCAAGGTGGAGCTGTACCGTGCGCCGAAGCTCAAGTTCGATCCATCCGGGTATGAGACGAAGCAGGTCTTTTACCAGAGCAAGGATGGAACGCGGGTGCCAATGTTTGTGACGGCGAGGAAGGGGCTGAAGCTGGATGGGCGGAATCCGACGCTGCTGTATGCGTATGGCGGGTTCAACATCTCGTTGATGCCGGAGTTCAGCGCGGCGCGGCTGCTGTGGATGGAGATGGGAGGGGTGTATGCGCAGCCGAACCTGCGCGGCGGCGGGGAGTACGGGGAGGCGTGGCATGAGGCAGGAACGAAACTGAAGAAGCAGAATGTCTTTGACGACTTTCTGGCAGCCGCCAAGTGGCTGGTGGAGAACAAGTACACGTCGAAGGAGAGGCTGGCGATCAACGGCGGAAGCAACGGCGGCCTGCTGGTGGGAGCGGTCGAGACGCAGAGACCGGAGCTGTTCGGAGCGGTTCTGGCGCAGGTGGGCGTGATGGATATGCTGCGCTTCGACAAGTTCACGATCGGCTGGGCGTGGAAGGCGGACTACGGAGCTCCGAGCGAGAACGAGGCGGAGTTCCAGGCGATCTACAAGTATTCGCCGCTGCACCGGGTCCGGCCGGGGGTGACGTACCCGCCGACGCTGATCATGACGGCGGACCATGACGACCGGGTGTTTCCGGCGCATAGCTTCAAGTTCGCGGCGGCCTTGCAGGCGGACCAGGCGAAGGACGGGCCTCCGGTGCTGATCCGTGTGGAGACCCGAGCCGGGCACGGCGGGGGGATGCCGCTCTCGAAACGGGTGGAGTTGACGGTGGATCAGTACGCTTTTTTAGTGAAGGAGCTGGGAATGCGCGTCGACCTGCCGTAGGCTGCGCCGGCAGCTGCGAGGTTTGCCGGTCAGTTTGGGCCTGCGTACCGGCTGGGCCAAGGTAATGCCGCTTTCAGGACGAGACATGGCACATAAGTGCCATGGCGTTTCGTAGAAGCAGGGCAACCTGGTCGGCGATCTCTGAATCCGTTGCGTGCCTCCGTGCGTCAGATGAGTACGGAAGGATATCGACGATGAGAATGAAATTGACTTTTGCGTTCCTGGTTCTGGTTTTGATTATGCCCGCCGGCTTGCTTGCGCAGCCGCGCACAATGGGAGTTCACATACGGCAGCAGCTCTCTCACGATCGCTCTCCGCGGCTTCACGATCGTTCGGCGCGCCCTCACCTTGGCAGCCTGAGCGGCCGCACCTAAGTCCACCCAGTCCACCGACTGGGGACATAGTCTCCCCCGGCTAGGTAGAGGCCTTCGCGATGAAGGCCTTCAGCTTTTCAGGGTCCTTTTTTCCGGGTACGGATTCGACTCCTGTTGCGACGTCGACGCCCCAGGGCGCGAGTTGCTGGATGGCCTCCGCGACATTGCCGGAGTGCAAGCCTCCAGCCACGATCAGCTTCAGGTCGCCCAACTCGGCGCGAAGGACTTCAGCCGCCGCAACCCAATCGAAGGTGATGCCTGTTCCCCCGGTAAGCGCGCCGACTCTTGAATCGATCAGGACGCGTTCGATGGCGGGCTCGGTCCGGATCTGACGAAGCTGGCTTCGAAGGGAATCCGCGGGGGAGGTCGCACCGGGGCTTCGATCCCAATGAATGGTCTGGGTCAGAGTGATGCGGGGCAACATGCCGTGCAGAGAGCGGACGAGATCGGGATCGAACTGCCGGTGAAGTTGAGCACCGGTGAGCGCCGCCTGCTCGATGCCGCGAAAGATTTCCAGATGATCCTGTGAGTCGAAGACGCCGATGCGTTCCACCTGAGCGGGCAGATGGCGCGCGATGGCTTCGGCCTGAGCATGCGTGACACGGCGTGCGCTGGGAGCGAAGACGAAGCCGACCGCGTCGGCGCCGGAGCTCGCTGCCAGCCGGGCGTCCTCAAGACTCGTATTGGCGCAGACCTTGATCCACATGGGGGACCCTTCGCGAAACTGGCGGTGCAGCAGAACGGTTTAGATGGTCTGCGAGTAGTCGCGGTTCAGGAGAAGGGCGAGAGCGGCGGCCGGATCTGGCTGGCGCATGAGGGCTTCCCCGACTAAAAATGCCTGGTATCCAGCGGCAGTGAGACTGGCGATATCCCCCGCGCTGCGGATGCCGCTCTCCGCGACGCGAAGAACGTTGTAGGGAAGCGCTCCCGCCATGAGGTGCAGGGACTCCGGTTTGACGTTGAAGCTGCGGAGGTCGCGGCTGTTTACGCCGATGATGCTGGCGCCGAGATCGACGGCGCGCTCGATCTCGGTGTGATCGTGAGCCTCGACGAGCACATCGAGATCCAGATCGGTGGCGAAGTCATGCAGGAGCTGCAGCTTATGGTCGGGAAGGGCGGCGACGATGAGAAGGACGGCATCGGCACCGACGGCGCGCGCCTCCAGGATCTGAAATGGATCGAGGATGAAGTCTTTGCGAAGACATGGAATCGTGGTGGTGGCGGAGACGACCCGGAGGTCGGCGAGGGATCCCTGGAAGAATTCCGTATCGGTCAGCACGGAGAGAGCAGCTGCGCCAGCAAACTCGAGGGCGGGAGCGAGGTCGGATGGACGGAAGTCCGCGCGGATGATGCCGCGAGAGGGTGAGGCCTTTTTGATCTCGGCGATGATCGCGGGTCCGGTCGCGGCAGCGCGGCGGAGAACTTTTGAGAAGCCACGTGGCGTGTGTTCGATGGCCTGACGTTCCAAGGCGGGGAGGTCGGCCTCGGCTTTACGGCGGGTCACTTCGAGCAGGGTGTGGGCCAGGATCTGATCGAGTTGTGTGGGCATTACTGTCTATTCTAGGGGAGAGGCCGCGGTGCTGGGCGCCAGAAAACAGCGGGGATGGTCACGAGGTACTCAGGCGGTCTGAGTCGAGGGATCCGATGAAAGTTGACGGAGACTTTTGAAATCGTTTGGTGCCGAAGAGAGGACTCGAACCTCCACACCCTTGCGAGTACATGGACCTGAACCATGCGCGTCTGCCAATTCCGCCACTTCGGCACATCATCACGGTGCTGCCGACATGGGAGTGGCAGGGCGCTTGCAACCGCGAGAAGCCAGTGTCGCAAAGGCGGCGGCGGCTGTCAAACGGTCGCCCCCCCATGAGATGCGGCGACCGGACGTATGATGGAGAACGCAAGCGGACAGGCATTAGGCGCAACCGAGGCGCGGAGAACCAACCGATGAGTGATGGGCAGAGCGGCAGCACGGACAGGCAGGTCATTCCGGAGGAATTGGCGATCCAGATCCGCACGCTTGCGCATGATCTTTCGAATGCGCTCGAGATTGTGGTCCAGACCAGTTATCTGCTGAGCACGACCGAGTTGAAAGCACCTGCCTCCGATTGGCTGAGGATGCTGGACGGCGGGGTGACCAAGGCTTTGGATCTGAACAGCGCGCTTCGGACCTACATCCGGGATCACACGGCGAAGTAGGCCGACGCGAGCTCCGGAGGGTGCGTGAGGCCGAGTTATGCTTCGCCGGGCTGCTTGCGCCCCCGTTTCGGAGGGGGCTGCTCTGATATCTTCTTGGAGGAAGCAGCCGGCGCAGAGGTTCGAGCGGAAGCCGTTCGGGTAGATTTCGGCTTGGGCGAAGTGATTGGAACGGACGGCTTCGTGTTGTCAACGTTGGCGGCGAGAGACAATGAGGGATCTGCTGCCTGCGAGGCGAGACGGGAGAGCTTCGCGGCGTGCGAGTGGAACAGCTTTTCGATGTGTTGGAGAAGCACCCGGGTGTGGGTCGCTTTGACCAGGATCTTGTCAGGACCGGCACCATCCCACCCAGTCTCATCATCAGGGAAAGCGGTGAGGAGAGCGACCGCGGGATGATAGGGCGCCGTGCGCGCAGCCTGGATGACCTCGCGCCCAGCGACGTCGCTTTCCATGCGCATGTCGGAGATGACCATGTGATACTCGCGCGAACGGATGCGAGATTTGCCCTCCCGCGCAGAGGCTGCGGTATCGACATCGAAGCCGCTGATCTCGAGTACGGCCTTGAAGGTGAGGAGGACGGCGACGTCGTCGTCGACGAGGAGGATACGGCGTTTCATCCGTTGAAAACCTTTCCGAAGCCACGGCGTATCTTCAACCGCTGTGGGTGCCGCTCATGCGGATAAGCAACACTATAGATGGAAGCCGTGACGCGCGCCTGCTTGCAACGACACGTGACGCGTGTGTAGGATAACAGCGCTGCCGCCGATGGTATGCTTAGAGGTGCGGCGGCGAAGGTCCTGCATGAAAACTAAACTAAAGACATGGCATCGCGCAAAGCATGCTGTGGAGGTTGACTATTCCCCCGATTGATAAGCGTTCCGCCAAATCCTTTATCCGAACGAATGAACGAATCCGAGCGCGAGAGGTTCGCGTGATCGATGAGAACGGCGAGCAATTGGGCGTGATGGTTCCGTTCGAAGCACTGAAGATGGCGCGGGAACGATCGCTGGATCTGGTGGAGATCTCGCCGAATGCTGTTCCCCCTGTCTGCAAGATCCAGGATTACGGGAAATTTCTGTACGAAAAGGACAAGAGCGACCGCGCCGCTCGCAAGAAGCAGAAGGTCATTGTGATCAAGGAAGTGAAGTTTTCGGTCACGGTCGACGAGCATGATTATCAGACGAAGAAGAATCAGGCAGTCCGGTTTCTGGGTGAAGGAGATAAGGTAAAGGCGTCGCTGCGGTTTAAAGGACGGCAGATGGCGCATCGTGACCTGGGTTATAAGATCATCAACCGCCTGATCCTCGACATCGGCGACGCCGGACTGGTGGAGTTCATGCCGCGGATGGAGGGGACGACCCTGCACGCCATCCTTGCGCCTTCGAAGAAGGCGGAGCCGGCGCCAAAGAAGGTTGCACCCAAGGTGGAACCGGCGGCTATAAGCGCTCCAGAGGCGACCGCACCTGCAGAGTCTGCGATCATGGATAACGTCTCGGTTTAGACGGATATCGAGGCGAGTGGCCTCATGAAGCGAAAGGGAGCGGGTGCTCCCATCCCGTAAAAGTTGTGCCAGTTTGAGCGAATTGCGCTTTACGCGGGGGAATAGCATCGCAGCTACTGCGCGCGTGCGCCAAATAATCGATTTACGGCGTACTCAGATGCTGTTCGGGACCTGTCACGCCAGTATTAAGACTTTGGTTTCGTTACCTTAGTAATAAGAAGTGTTATCTATGAACTTATGTTGTTAAAATCATTGGACTTAGGTCAGTGTATATCTTATGGTTGCTGCAGCTGAGTTGTCCAGCTAAAAGTTTAGAGCTTACCTACCACTTTTAGAGCTTGCCTACCACTTAAGGAGTACCACCCCATGAAGAATGTCATCCGCGCTTTCGTCGTCGCCCTCACCCTTGCCGGTTCCGTTGCCTATACCCAGATCAACGCCTCCACTCCGAGCAAGACCGTGTTGTCCAAGGTAAGCTCGATGCCCACGCCCATGTGCCCGATGAACGATCCTAACGCATGTGGCATGCGGTAGAAGCAGTGTTACCAATAGTCTCTAAACGATAGAGCTTGCAAAGAATTGCTTGTGTCCGCCCTCGCGGTGATCTAGGCTATTTGAAGTACGAGGGCGGCCGATGTCAACGATTCAACTCTTGTCATACTTGGAACCTTTATTCTGCGCATTAGTGCTTATAACTCTTGTGAGGGCGCGCGCAGGCAAGACCTTCGGTTTTCTGTCAGCACTTCTTGCTCTCCGAATCACCTCAGACGCTGTTCTTTTCCTTCTTATGCAGCTCTCTTCACGCGGGATCGAGCGGCACCTCGCTTATAAATCTTATTTCCTCGTTTACTGGATCTCCTATGCAGTTGAGGCGATTCTCCAGCTCCTCGTCGTGCTGGGGATCTTCAAGCTGGCCATGGCGCCGCTCAAGGGTTTGCAGACGTTGGGTATGCTGGTGTTTCGCTGGGCGGCCGCGATATCGGTTGCGATTGCAATCGGCATCTCCTTGGCTCCCCATCAGTCCGGCACTGATTTCATGGTAGCCATGTTTACGCAGCTGCAGCAGACCTCTAGCATCTTGGTGCTCTGTCTCCTGCTATTCGTGTGCTTCGCGATTCGGCCTATGGGGCTATCGTATCGGAGTCGCGTATTCGGAGTGAGCCTCGGCCTGGGAATCATGGCAACCTCCAGCCTGGTGACCTCTGCCTGGTTCAGCCAGTTTTCTCGCCTCGATTCCTCGGTGAACGTGATTTCAGGGGTCACAGGATGCGCGACCCTGCTGTTGTGGTCCGCGTACTTTGCTTTTCCTGAGGAGAAGCGCCGTATCATCATGCTTCCGACTACATCGCCGTTTCTGCGCTGGAATCAGATTTCCGAAGTTCTGGGAGATGCTCCAGGCTTCGTTGCGATCGCCGGCATCCCCCCCGAAGTGTTTGCTCCGGCGGAGCTTGAGGTAATGCGGCGGGCTTCGGCCAAGATGCCGAACATGAATGAGGCACCTGTTTCCATGGAGAGCGCGGCGGCTTTGAGATCGCTTATTGCCTAGATTTCAGCTTACAAGGACAGTGCTTCGCTGATAAAACGTCTCCTTGCTGGGAGGCGTTTTTCTCTGTGAGACGCAACCATGATCGTTACCCTGCAGGGTATGTCAAAATCGGCAACAACAGATGCAGGGGTATCTCAACTAAGCTCCGCTCCTGTCGACACCCGTTTGTTGATATCGCAAATCCTTTGACATGGCAGTTCCACCTTGCCTAAACGAGAGCGTCCGAACAAAAAGAGAGGCTGCCAATAATCGGCAGCCTCTCCTATCCTGCTTCCGCAATGTTACGAGTCTTCACGCTCGGCACGCTTCCAGTTCAGAAGGTCACCCAAGGTCGTGCTGCTGGATGAGGAACTGCTGCTCTGTTTGCCGATGTCTCGATCCCGGTCCCGATCGCGTTCCTTATAGCTCTCGACCTCGGCCCGGCTCGCCTCTTCACCGACGGCTTTGATCGAAAGACCAACCTTCTTTTCTTCCGGGTTCATCTTGACAATCTTGAACTCGTGCTCATCACCGACCTCAAGTTTGACCGGCTGATTGTGCTCATTGACTGCTTCCGAGACATGGCACAGGCCCTCGACTCCCTCGGCAATCTCAATGAACGCTCCGAACTGCGCCGTGCGAAGCACCTTGCCCTTGATCACGTCCCCAACCCTATGCTGAGCGAAGAAAGTATCCCAGACATCCGGTTGAAGCTGCTTCACGCCTAGCGAGAGACGACGGTTTTCGGGCTCGACCCCGAGTACGATGGCTTTGACCTTCTCTCCCTTTTTGAGCACTTCGGAAGGATGCTTAATGCGCTTGGTCCAGCTCAGGTTGGAGACGTGCACCAGGCCGTCGATGCCATCCTCAATCTCGATGAAAGCTCCGAAGTCGGTAAGATTGCGGACGCGACCCTCAATCACAGCCCCGATCGGGTACTTATCTTCGAGCGCTTCCCAGGGATTGTCCTGAAGCTGCTTCATCCCGAGTGAGATACGGCGATCGTTCGGATTTACCGAAAGAATGATGGTGTCCACCTCGTCGCCGGGCTTGACCATCTTGGATGGGTGCTTCATCCGCTTCGACCAGGTCATCTCCGAGACATGCACCAGGCCTTCGATGCCCTGCTCGAGTTCTACAAACGCGCCATAATCGGTTACAGAAAGGATACGGCCTCGGACCTGGGCTCCGATCGGGTAGCGCTCGGTGGCGTCGAGCCAAGGATCGGGGGTGAGTTGCTTGAAGCCGAGCGAGACGCGCTGTTTCTCCTTGTCGAATTTGAGAACTTTGACCTGGATCTCATCGCCGACATTGACGAGGTCACGCGGATGCGTAAGCCGCCCCCAACTCATATCGGTGATGTGGAGGAGACCGTCCAGGCCGCCGAGGTCGACGAACGCGCCGTAGTCCGTGAGGTTCTTCACGGTACCGGTGAGAATGGTGCCCTCTTCAAGGGTCGAGAGGGTAACGCCCTTCTTCGCGTTCTGTTCCTCCTCCAGAAGCTCCTTGCGGGAAATGACAACATTTCCGCGCTTCTTGTTGAGCTTGATGACACGGACTTCAATCTCGGTGCCGATGTAACCGTCGAGATTGCGAACCGGCCGAACTTCAACCTGGGATCCGGGCAAGAAGGCCTTGATGCCGATATCGACCGTAAGCCCACCCTTGACGCGGCTGAGCACCATCCCCTTGACCGGAGTTTTATCGTTTGCGGCGGCTTCCAGCTTGTCCCAGACCTTGTGTCGCAGAGCTTTTTCATAGCTGACGAGGTACCCGCCTTCCGACTCCTCGCGTTCGACAACGACCTCGACGGCGTCGCCCGGCTTGAACTTGGGGACTCCGTTGACATCCACGACCTGGTCCAGCGGGATAAGACCTTCGGACTTGAGTCCGATGTCGACGACCACGTGCTTGTCGGTGATTTTGACGACCGTACCGTGGACGACGCTCTCTTCTTGGGTGAGGTTTTGCGCGGCAGCACTCTCGGCGGCTTGCTCGCGGTCAAAGCTGGCGAGGGCTGCGGCGAAGTCGGAGTCGAAGTCACCCTCATCCTCGGCGGAGGCACTCATACTCTCAACCTGCCCGTGCTGCTGGTCCTGGGCCTCCTGAGATACGGGCGAGGAGGCGTTCTCATGCTGGTTGTCGGCAGCCGGGGTGTGCTCATTCAAGGTCACGCCGGCATGCTCGTTGGAGGTGGATTCAGGAGACGGCGCGTCATGTTGCGCGGTCATTTCGGGCGCGAGGGTTTCGAGTTCGGTGTTCAGGGGTTTGCTCTCGGTGTAGTCAGGATGATGGTGGTCGACCATGATGATACGGACTCCGGGACCCAAGGCCCATTCTATCGTCAGTGCTTCCTCGAAAGGCCAAGCTTAGCCGGAGAGCAATGAGGCTGGCGCAAGCTTCAGAAGCGTAAATCGGCGGACGGAATGAAATACATGTTGCAGAGGAGCGGCTGCACTTGGATCCCACACGCAGAAGCTCAGAGAAAAGCATAGGCTTCTTGGGACAATACGTCAATAGTGGGAGAAGTGAAGCGACGGGACCGAGCCCCGATATACTGGGCCGATGGAGCAAATATGGGCACCATGGAGGGCCTCCTATATCTCACAGACGGACAATGGGCAACGCAAGGGGGTTCCGGTGGAACTGTCGGCGTGGCCGCCGGAAGAAGACAAGCGATGTGTTTTCTGCAACATGCTTGCTGCGACGAAGTGGGCGGTGAGCTCGGGTATGTCCCCGGAAGAGGCAGATCGGGCGGCTCTCATTCTCGAGCGCGGGCCATCGTGTTTCGTCTGTCTGAACCGTTATCCTTACTCAACCGGACATGTGATGGTGGTGCCTTACATGCACTTAGCGTCGCTCGCCGGGCTTCCGGATGGCGTGGCGGAGGAGCTGATCAGACTGGCTCAGAGAATGGAGACGGTGCTTCGCGACGTGTACCGGCCCAATGGTTTGAATATGGGAATCAACCTTGGCGAGGCGGCGGGAGCGGGTATTGCAGAACACCTGCATCTCCATGTTTTGCCGCGATGGGCTGGTGACACAAACTTCATGACGGTCACGGGAGATACGCGCGTCATGCCTGAAGCGCTGGGAGTCACATGGGATAGGTTACGAATTATACTTACCAAAGTGCATGGTTAGGGGTAAGATCGCAACCAGAGTGCAGGACAGGGAGCATAGAACGATGAGTAGCGCACCCACTTCGAACCGATTGCCAGCCGATCAGCCTGCATTCACGACACTGCGATCCGAGGTTCTGAAACCTCGCAGCAGGCCCTACCTGGTGGAACTTTCACGTCCATCCGGGGTGTCCAGATTCAGCTTCACCTCTCTCCCGCATGAGGATGAAGACTCACGCATTACGGGGGGAACGAGATCACTGATCCGGCGCCTGCTGGCGCTGAATGTGGAGGGTTCCCTGCCAAAACGCGAGGCAGTTGGAGTCGCGGGGGCACGGCCACTGACAGATGCGAAAAGCGCGTAGGCGCGCTGGCCGGTTGTAGAGGTGCGCATCGATGCGATGGTGCGGTCGCAACCCAACTTTCTCGATCACGGGTAGCGTTTCAGCGGTCGATCAATAGGGAGCGGTCAAGAGGGCTTGCGTTCCGGATCGGGGTTGACCTGGCCGACGAGGTGTCGCGACGGAATACGGGTAGCTTCGAAATTTGTGATCTTCCAACCGCCATCCGGTAGGTGCTGGTAGATGCGGGTGTAGCGAAAGACCCCGTTGATGGGGACGCCTTCGTTTGTGCCCTCGACGGAGGCGCGGACCGTGACAATCGCGACCTCACCGACGAGTTTGATCTTCATCTCTCCAAGCTCGATTCGGGTGAGCACAAAGCTGTGACTGCGGATCCGGCTAAGCTGCTGTGCCTTGGTATTTACCTGTCCTGTCATGGAGATACCGACATAATCGTCGGACAGGAGCTTGTCCATGGCGTTGACATCTCCGGCGAGTTGAGCGGCACGCCACTGCTCTTCGAGAAGCTCGACCTCACGTTTGTAGTCGTGTTTTTGGCGTTGGCTCCCGAAGCCCATCCCTGCGAGATGTGGGGGCCCGGCGGCGACAAGCAGGGTAAGGAGAAGAATGGCTCCGGTGGCAGAGGTGCGCGAATTGAGAGCACGAAGAGCCATGACGTATCGCGGATGTTAGAACGGTTCGGGAGGAGGAGTCAAAACAACTTTCGTGTTAGCCGCCTCGAACGGCGCACAAGTCATTTGATGCTAGAAACATAGGTCGTGGCCGGGAGGGGTGGCCGGTGGGCCTGAAGGGATAGTCGGTGAGCCTGGAGGGGTGAGAGGTTGGCTTGCGGGGGTGGTGGATCGGGCTTGAGGGGCGGAGCCGGCTAGGCGATGGTGGAGAGGATTTCGACCTGCCGGTCGAGCATTTGCTTGTAGAGGCCGCCGATTGCGAACTTCTTGAAGTGGGGGGTTGCGCGATGGAATTCCGCTGCGGCTTCGTCTCTATATTGTTCATAAAGAAGGGCTGTTGAGGGATCGCCGTCGATGAAATGGGGGATGTAGGTGACGCAGCCGGGCTCCTGGCGGGAGGCGGCGGCGAGCTCGGCGAGGAGTTGGCGGATCTGGTCGTGATCGTTTGGATTGAAGCGCATGCGGACCGTGAAACTAACCATTTATGGCCTTTTTGCCTGGTGACGCTGTGGTGATCCGGTGGTGGCCGCGTGGAGTTTCGCTGGTCAAGCGCGGAGGAGATCGGAGAAGGCGGGCAGGGTCATGGTCTGATCGCGATCGGGGCCGGTGGAGATCATGCCGACGGTTGCGCCGGACTCGCGTTCGAGGAAGTCGATGTACTCCTGGGCGGGCCGGGGGAGCTTGTCGAACTGGGTGATGCCTTCGGTCGAGCTGTTCCAGCCCTTGAGGGTGGTGTAGACGGGTTCGATGGAGCTGAAGCCGCGCATATCGGCGGGGATGGTGTCGGTGAGTTTGCCGTTGATGCGGTAGTGGGTGCAGACGGGGATGTCGGTGCACTCGTCCATGACGTCCAGCTTGGTGACGACGAGCCACTCGGTGCCGTTGATCATGTTGGAGTAGCGGAGGAGGGGAAGGTCGAGCCAGCCGCAGCGGCGGGGGCGGCCGGTGACGGCACCGTACTCCTGGCCGCGGGCGCGGAGGAGTTCGGCGGAGGAGTCGTTGATCTCGGTGGGAAAGGGGCCTTCGCCGACGCGGGTGACGTAGGCTTTGGTGACGCCGATGACGGTGCCGATTTTTGTGGGGCCGACGCCGGTTCCGGTGACGGCGCCTCCTGCTGTCGCCGATGAACTTGTGACGAAAGGGTAGGTGCCGTGGTCGATGTCGAGGAGGGCTCCCTGGGCGCCTTCGAACATGATTTTCCGGCCGTTTTTGAATGCCTCGTTGAGGAGGACGGCGGTGTCAGTGACGAAGGGGGCGAGCTGCTCGGCGGCGCGGGCGTAGTCCTCATACATCTGCTTGGGATCGAGGGGCTCGGTGCCGAAGAGGGCGTTGGCGATGGTGTTTTTTTCGTGGCAGGCGTTCTGGATGTGGGTGCGGAGGAGGTGCGAGTTGAGGAGGTCGACGACGCGCAGACCGCTGCGGTGCATCTTGTCCTCGTAGGCGGGGCCGATACCGCGGGAGGTGGTTCCGATCTTGGTGCGGCCGGGGGCGTTTTCGGCGGCGAGCTCGATCATGCGGTGGTAGGGGAGGATGACCTGGGCGCGGTTGGAGACGAAGAGCTGGCCGTTGGTGCCGGATTCGATGGGGAGACCGGCGTCCCTGAGTTTCTTGACCTCGGAGAGGAAGGCCATGGGATCGAGAACGACGCCGTTGCCGATGACGCCTTTGCACTCCGGGCGGAGGACGCCGCAGGGGATGAGCTGCAAGACGAACTTTTTGCCTTGGATGATGACGGTGTGGCCGGCGTTGTGGCCACCGGCGTAGCGGGCGACGACTTCGAACTGCTCGGAGAGGACGTCGACGATCTTGCCTTTGCCTTCATCGCCCCACTGGGCGCCGAGGATTACCGCTGATTTGCGTTGGGTCACGGGTGAGTATGGCTCCGTTGGCGGTGATTGCGGGGCGTGTCTGGAGAGCGCAGGCCCAAGACGATTATCCCACCAGGGGGAGGGCGGTGGCTGGATGGTGGGGATAATCGCGGAAGGAGGGTCTGTGGTGCTTCCGAGTGAGGCTGTTGAACGTTCCAATGGATCTCTCGGAGAGGTATTTCCGGCTGCGAGCCGTTCCACCTGTTTCGCTACTTAGACGAGCAGACATTCCGCTACAACTACCGCAAGGGTATGAAACCCAGACGCCTACAACAAATCCGCCAAAGAATCCGGCTGGCGTGAGAATGTAACACTCGGTATGGAGGTGTTGGGTCTTGCTGGCGCTCGTGATCTGCAGTGAAAGTCTTACGGCACTGATTGCAGCGGAAGCACTACATTACTCGACTGCGAAAACAAGTGGAGTTTCTAGAGGAATCGTTCGATGAACCAGAGGCCGCCAACTAAGGCGGCCCGTCTTGCTTTATCTGAGAGGATGGTGGCTCATGAATCGCCGTCAGTTTTTGTTTGCCGCTGCCTGCCTGAGCACTGCTGTTCTGGGGTGCGACTCTGATCCTAAGCCCGCTCAAACGGCTACATTGATCAACAACGATCAGATTCAGCACGCCATCGAACTCCTATCCGCATCCATAAACAACTTGGAAGACGAGATAGGCGACTTCGATTCGGTGGATTGGCGCAGAGTCGTTCCAGAAGTTCGCTATACCGCTTCTGTCGTCGTAGCTGACCTCGCTCGTTTGAGAGCCGCCCTTGGCTATTCCGAGTGAATCCAACAACGCACTCTTAGGACACTACCCTCTGTCTGATAGCTGACCTTCCTGAAAGTCACGTTTACGAAACTGCCGTCATCCTGTCAAACGGGCCCACTAACTCGCCCGAGGACGCTTTGCGTCCCTTGCGGTTGGTGGGTGATCGCGACTCATCCGGAGTTTGGGGCTAGACGAGATTGCGGGCTGAGGCGTCTGGCAGGGGCATGCGGCGACCGGAGTTCTGCGTGGGTGACGGTCTGGAGGGCTTGAGACCGGCGATGCCGACGGTGGCGAGGATGAGGATCACGGGTTCGATGGGCTGGCGGTAGTCCGTAGAGGAGTGCGAGAGGTAGTAGGTGACTGGGAAGATGGCGAGCAGGGCGAGGAAGGGGAGGGCGAGGGAGCGGTTGTGGCGCCAGAGGCGGCGGGCGCCGCGGAGCATGAAGAGGGTGACGGCGGTGCAGAAGAAGAGGTTGGGGATGTCGAAGCGCTCCTTTTTGAGGTAGCGGCGGTCGAAGCTCCAGAGGCCAGTCCAGTAACGGACGGCGCGGCGAAGGGAGGTGGCGGCGAAGGAGAGCGGGTGGCGGGCGATGCGGTCGACGGCGAGCCGGTGCTTGGAGGCGAGGTAGGCGGGCTCGCCGAGTGACTGGAAGAGCGACATCTCGACGGGATTGCTGGCGGGGTGGGTCCAGGCGGGATTGGACTCAAAGGTATCGCCAGTGTTGCCGGCCCAGAGCTCGAGCCAGAAGTTATCGCGGACGGGCGCGACGACTTGCAGGGTGCGGTAGGTGCGGACGCTCCAGGGGAGGAGGACGGCGAGGACGGTGAGGGTGGTGAGGACAGCTTTGCGTTTCCAGCGAAAGCCGGCCTGGGCGTAGCGGAAGAGGGCGATCGGGAAGAGGAACGGGAGTGGGGTGAGGACGGCGGGATTGCAAAGGGCGGTGACCCCGTACAGCAGACCGAAGCCGATCCAGGCGGAGGTGCGGTGGAGGGAGGGAAGGCGCTGGAGGAGGAAGAGGCAGGTGGTGAAGAGGAGGGCGGTGAGAGCGTACTCCCACACCTGGGTAGAGAAGTAGATGGAGAAGGGATAGACGACCCAGAGCCAGCCGGCGAGGGAGGCGATGCGGAGGTTGGCCGCCTGCCGGGCGAGGAGGTAGATGGGGATACAGGTGAGCGCAGAGAAGAGGGCGTTGAGGGACAGGATGGCGAGGCCGGATGACAGTGTATAGAGGCCGAAGAGGCGGAAGATGGCGGCGAGCAGGTAGGGAAAGACCGGGGGAACGAGAGCAGTGGGGCCGGTGAGCGGGAAGAAGGGCGAGCCGAAGCCGTGTCCGGTGGCGACCGAGCGGGCGACCCAGCCCATCTCCCAGCCGAACTGCTCGAAGTTGCGGGTGGGGTCGGGGAGGGCAGAGACGGCGAAGGCTGCGACGACAAGGCGGAGGGCAAGCGCGACGGCGACCATGCAGGCCAGGGAGGCGGGGGTGGAGCGGGGAGAGAGGATGCGGCTGGCGAGGCGGGGCGACCGAGCCTGGCTGTGGAGGAGCTGGAGAGCTGGCAAGAGAATCCTTCCGGGGGTGCTTCGGGGTGGCCGCCTGCCGGACGGCTTGGAGCCTGGAGGGCGAAAGTACTCCGATGCCCCGACTGGCCCTATGGGACTAATGGCCCGATGGCTCGCCCCAGTTCTAACACGTCTGTGGATCGAGATCACGGACAAAGGCCATACTGTTCGAGACGGAGTTGAGAGACTGAAACGGGAGGGTCGGGCTGTGCCGGAGTTGCCAGAGGTGGAGACGGTTGCGAACGGGGTGGATGCGCGGGTGCGCGGGCAGCGGATTGAGGAGGTCTGGACGAGCGGGAAGGCGCAGACGTTCAAGAGCGCGGAGAGTGAGATTGGGGAGGTGCTGACGGGGGCGCGCATCGAGCGGGTGCGGCGGGTGGGGAAGACGATTGTGATGACGTTGGGGCGGAGGCAAGGGGTGGAGGATGCCGGCGGTCGAGATGACGGCGGGAAAAGGCGGGCGAATGGGATGGGTCGAGAAGCAGATTCCTCCGCTGCGCTACGGAATGACGACCAAGAAGGCAAAGCGCAGGGAGAGAACGGAAGTGTAGTTGCGCCGACCAGAGTCTCGGCGGAGTTTCTGGTGCATCTGGGGATGACGGGACGGCTGCTGGTGAGCGCGGCGGAGGCGCCGGCGCCGGCGCACACGCATGCGGTGCTGCGGCTGGGAGACGGGCGGGAGGTGCGGTTTGTGGATCCGCGGCGGTTTGGACGGCTCTCGGTGCGGGTGATCGAGGCGGTGGAGGATGGGTATGCGGGGCCGGGGATGGAGCCGCTGACGATCTCGGAGGAGGCGTTTCGGGGGTTGTTCCGGGATAAAAAAGGTGGGCGGCGGACGGTGGCGATCAAGGCGGCGCTGCTGAACCAATCGCTGCTGCATGGGGTGGGGAATATCTATGCGGATGAGGCGCTGGCGCGGGCGGGAGTGCGGCCGAGGCGACAAGCGGGACGGCTGACGCGGGCCGAGTATGGGCGACTGCATGCGGCGTTGAAGGAGGTGCTGACGCGGGCGATCGAATTGGGGGGATCGTCGGTGTCGGACTATGTGGATGCGGATGGGGTGCGGGGGTTCTTTCAGCTGGAGCACCGGGTGTACGGGCGGGGCGGCGAGCCGTGCCGGGTGTGCGGGACAGAGATACGGAAGATCGTGGTGGGGGGGCGGGGGACGCACTTCTGCCCGAGATGTCAGCGTTAAGAGCTCGATCGGAGCGAAAGGGCTACTGGGGGATGCGTGGTCCACTGCGGCAGCCTGGGAGCTGCTCGGCCTGGGGGATATAGAGGAGATTGCCGCGCGGGAGGAAGCTGAGCTTTTCGCGTTTGCCGTCCTGTTCGCGGAGGGTAAGCGTGACTTCACGTTCGGCGTTGCCGTTCCAGAGGGAGAAGCCGCCGAGCAGCTGGCCGTCGCGGACGCCGGCGTGGTAGGCGTTGCTTCCCTGCTGGACGCCCTGGACGATGCCCTCGGGACGGAGGGAGGCGCTGTCGAAGCCGAGATCGAAGGTCCAGGCGGGCCGGTTGGAGAAGGCGACGCACTCGCCGAGGCTGCCGGGGGCGATGGGGACGGTGGCGCCGTCGAGGGCGAGGGCGCGGAGATGGGCGACGGTGGCGGCATCGACGAAGTGGCCGGCGGTCGAAAAAATACGGTCGGGGGTGAGTGGCTCGGAGCGGCCGGAGCGGAGGGCGAGCATGAGGTCGGTGAGGGTGTGGCGGCCGGAGCTCTGCCGGTCGATCTCGGAGCCGAGCCAAAGGGCGATCATGGAGCCGCGTAGGTAGGGCTCCTGGTAGGCGAAGCGATCGGAGGCGGGCATGCGCTGGAGGTCGGCGTTGGTGGCGTGGAGGCGGGGGGAGAGGAGGTAGTCGCGGATGGTGAGGTTGAGACGGTTGAGGAGGTCGGCCTTGCCGATGAGGCCGGCGCGCTGGAGGACGGTGTCCGCGTAAAAGCTGGTGAAGCCTTCGCCGAACCAGGCGATCTGCGCGGTATCTTCGACGCTGCCGAGACCGCTGGGATTCCAGTGGTGGAAGGCCTCGTGAGCGAGCAGGGAGGCGGTGTTGGCGCTGAAGGTTTTGCGGTCCGCGAGGAAGAGGTTGAAGGCGTTGGTGAAGCCGCTGCCGCCGCCGCCGGAGGAGGTGTCGTCGTAGGGGGCAATCACGATGGCGGAGTAAGGGATGGCGGTGTCGTTCCAGAGGTGGCGCTCGGTCGAGAGGATTTTCGTAACGGCGGAGGCGATGTGCTCGGGCCCGAACGCCCAATCGCCATGCATGGCGAGCAGAACGGGGTAACCGTCGACGTCGAGGGTGCGTATGTTCATGCTGCCGCCGGTGAAGAGGGCGTTGCGGACCTCGGTCCAGGGACCGGCGAAGTGCTGATGGTCGCCGCTGCCGAAGCTGGTGAGCAGGGAGTGGGACGGGGGGAGGCCGGTGAAGTCGAAGGTGACTTCGACGGGGTCGGCGGCGGGAATGGAGGGGGCGACGAGGCCGTTTTCGCCGTTGAATTCGAACAGGGTGGGACCGAGGATGACGCGGTGTTCGAGGGGATGCCGGAGCGGGCCGGACCAGTCCTGGCGAAGGTCGTAGGCGATGGTGACGGGACCGGGGCGGCTGACCTGAAGGAGCCAGCGCGCAGGGTTGGGGGTTGGGGTGAGGGTGGCTCCGGGAGTGGTGGCATGGAGGTCGGAGATGGCTTGGAAGAGCTCGGTTTGACCGGCCCACTGCGACGGGAGGAGAAGGAGCAGCTCGGAGCCGGGCCGACGGGTTGCGGGGTCGAGGGTCAGGTCCAGCGTCACATGGATCTGGGCGGGATCGTGGAGATCAAAGGTGTATTGCAAATGGCGCGGCGGCGCGGCGGCGACGGCGGTGAGGTTGGCAGTGAGAAGCAGGACACAGAGCAGAGTTTTCACGAGAGACAAGACCTTCAGTACAGAACCAGCGCAGGGATGCGAGTTGATTCAACCATGAGATGGAACCTGACGATGGTATCGGCGGAGAAGAGCTTTCGATAGATCTCAATAGTTTAGGTAAGTGCTTACCGGTGGTGTGTTGATCGAGTTACCGCGGACGGGATGCGCCTGGCGGTCTAGCGACGGGTTGGAGGTTCGGAGCCGGCGTGCGAGGTCGTAGAATGAAGTTCTATGGGAGTGACGTCACACTCAAAGCGCTTTCGTCGCGGGCGCCGTGACCGCGGACGTCCCTGAAATCCTGCCTCTCGCTGCTCGCTAAAGTTTGTTACGCTTTCTTTCGCCTGCCTGTGCGTGTTGACGCGGGTTGAGCACTTGCCGCTCCAGTCGTTTTCTGGAGCGCCTTCCGGAGATAGACCGAAATGCCTGCCGAAGTTACCCCGCATCCCGATTCGTTCCATAGCGCCGCGACCCTGACCTCCGGCGACCAGACTGTCAACCTCTTTCGGCTGGATGCATTGAAGGCTGAGGGAATCGATGTATCGCGGCTGCCGTTCTCGCTGCGGGTTCTGTTGGAGAACCTGCTGCGCAACGAGGATGGCCGGACGGTGACGGCGGACGATATACGTTTTCTGGCGCGGTGGGATTCGAAGGCGGAGCCCTCGCGGGAGATCGCGTACATGCCGGCGCGGGTGCTGATGCAGGACTTTACGGGTGTGCCTGCGATTGTGGATCTGGCGGCGATGCGGGACGCGATGCGCGCGTTGGGCGGGGACCCGGAGAAGATCAATCCACTGCAGCCGGCGGAGCTGGTGATCGACCATTCGGTGCAGGTGGACGAGTTTGGGACGGCGCAGGCGTATGACCTAAATGCGGCGCTTGAGTTCCAGCGGAACCGCGAGCGGTACGCGTTTCTGAAGTGGGGACAGACGGCGTTCCGCAATTTTTCCGCGGTTCCGCCGGGCATGGGGATCTGTCACCAGGTAAACCTGGAGTACCTGGCGCGGGTTGTGTTTACGACGCAGCCCAATCCCGAAGACGGATTGGATGGCCGGGTGATGGCGTATCCGGACACACTGGTGGGGACGGACTCGCACACGACGATGGTGAACGGGCTGGGCGTTCTGGGATGGGGCGTGGGCGGGATCGAAGCGGAGGCGGCGATGCTGGGGCAGCCGGTGAGCATGCTGGTGCCGCAGGTGGTCGGGTTCCGGCTGACGGGCAAGCTGAAAGAGGGAACGACGGCCACGGATCTGGTGCTGACCGTGACGGAGATGCTGCGGAGCTTCGGCGTGGTGGGCAAGTTCGTGGAGTTTTACGGACCGGGGATCGCGGAGCTGCCGCTGGCGGATCGGGCAACGATTGCGAACATGGCGCCGGAGTATGGGGCGACGTGCGGGATCTTTCCGGTGGACAAGGAGACGCTGGCGTACCTGCGGCTGACGGGCCGGACCGAGGAGCACTTGGCGTTGACGGAGGCTTACTTCCGCGAGCAGGGGCTGTTCCATACGCCGGAGTCGCCGGAGGCCGAGTACACGGCGACGCTTTCGCTGGACCTGGCGACGGTGGAGCCGAGCGTGGCCGGACCGAAGCGTCCGCAGGACCGGGTACCCCTGTCGGGGACGCCGGAAAGCTTTGCGAGGCAGCTGCCATCGCTCCAGGGGCTGCATGCGAACGGGGGCGCTGCGCGGCAGATGGTGCGGTGGGAGGGCGAGGGCGGACATGCGAGCGCGACGGGCGATGTGACGAGCGGCGCCGGAGCTCCGGCGCCCGCCATACCGAACACGGTGCGGGTGATTACGACGACCCATGACGACTCGCCGCCAGCGATCCAGAGGGCGATCCTGCGCGAGCCGATGACCAGCGTGCAACAGCGCTTCGGGATCGACCCGGAGCCCTACCTGCGCGATGGATCGATCGTGATCGCGGCGATCACGTCGTGCACGAATACGTCGAATCCTTACGTGATGATGGCGGCGGGTCTGCTGGCCAAGAAGGCGGTGGAGAAGGGTCTGCGGACGCCGCCGTGGGTGAAGACGTCGCTGGCTCCAGGGTCGCGCGTGGTGACGGACTACTACACGCGGGCGGGCCTGCTGCCCTACCTGGACCAGCTTCGGTTCCAGGTGGTGGGCTATGGATGCACGACGTGCATTGGCAATTCGGGCCCGCTGCCAACGGATGTTTCGAAGGCGATCGAGGACCACTCGCTGGTGGCGGTAAGCGTGCTGAGCGGTAACCGCAACTTCGAGGGCCGGATTTCGCCGGAGGTTCGGGCGAACTACCTGATGAGTCCACCGCTGGTGGTGGCGTATGCGCTGGCTGGGCATATCCAGCACAATTTCGATACGGACCCGATCGGGCGTGGGAGAGACGGGGGCCTGGTCTACCTGCGGGACATCTGGCCGACGCAGCAGGAGGTGACGGAGGCGGTGACCTCGTCGATCGACTCGGAGATGTTCCGGCTGCAGTACGCGACGGTTTCGGAAGGCGACCAGAACTGGCAGCAGCTGAAGTTTCCCTCCGGCAAGACTTATGGATGGGAGCCTGACTCGACCTATATCCGGAAGGCGCCGTACTTCGACGGCATGCCGGCGCAGCCTACTGAGGTGCAGGAGATCCACGGAGCGCGGGTGCTGGCGGTGCTGGGCGACTCGGTGACGACGGACCATATCTCGCCGGCGGGATCGATCAAGCTGAATGGGCCGGCGGGCAAATACCTTGCCGAGCATGGGGTGCAGCCGGCGGAGTTCAACAGCTACGGGAGCCGGCGCGGCAACCACGAGGTGATGGTGCGGGGAACGTTTGCAAACGTGCGGCTGCGCAACCGGCTGGCTCCGGGGACGGAGGGCGGGGTGACGCGGCTGCTGCCGGACGATGTGCCGATGTCGATTTATGAGGTGTCGGTGGAGTATGCGAAGCGGGGAACTCCGCTGGCGATCCTGGCGGGCAAGGAGTATGGGTCGGGGTCGTCGCGGGACTGGGCGGCGAAGGGGCCGCGGCTGCTGGGGATACGGTTTGTGATCGCGGAGAGCTATGAGCGGATCCATCGCTCGAACCTGGTCGGGATGGGGATTTTGCCCCTGCAGTTCCTGCCGGGGCAGAACGCGGAGTCGCTGCAGCTTTCGGGCGAGGAGGTGTACGCGGTCGGCAAAGCGGCGGGCGGCAATGGGCAGGGCGAGCTGAAAGCGATGCTCGACTCGAAGTTCGCGGGCGGGAGGATGATTACGGTGGTGGCGGAGTCCGACCTGGGAAGGACGACGGAGTTCAACGCGACGGTGCGGATCGATACGCCGCAGGAGATTCTGTATTACCAGCACGGCGGGATCTTGCAGTATGTGTTGCGGCAGCTGGCGGGTAAGGCGTAGGCAATTTTTCGGGGGCTGAAATGCTCGTGTCACGATCGAGCGGGTCCACGATGAGCATGGCAATGTGCTGCCTGTTTACGCGGGCATGGGAAGCCTCAGTACCTACGCCCAGCAGGTAGAGGCACTGAACCATAAGACGGCGCTTCCGGCGCCCGAAGTCAGCCACCTGGCTCACGGCGAGATTACGCTGACGCTTGAGCCGAATGCACTGGCGCTGATTCGCGTCGGCGGCAGGTAGAGGCGGCGGGCAGAGCCAGACTGGGAGCGCGCGCCTTCTCCTTGTGCCAGCGGACGGTGGAGGGCGGTCAGGCGCCGACGAAGCTACGGACCTTGCCCCAGACCCATTGCGGCATGACGACGCGGGCCATGTGACGGCGGAGCTCCTCGTAGGTGGCGAAGCCCATGGCGTAGCCGCAGAGGAGCCGCAGCAGCTCGGGATCGGCCTGCGCTCGGCGCATGAGGGAGTCGACGCGGCCGGGCTGGGTGAAGAGACGGCGCTGGATGGCAACGGAATGACGGAGTTCACCGCCGATCTCGCGCTCCCACGATGCCTGATAGCGACTGAGCTGGCGGGCGTCGAAGCGATCTGCCTCCATTGCGGCGATGGCGGCATCGGCGGCTAGATCGCCGCTGACCATGGCAAAGTAGATGCCTTCGGCGGAGAAGGCGTTGACCATGCCGGCGGCGTCTCCGGCGAGCAGGACGCGATCGGCGTAGGTCTTTTCGAGGGGGCCACTGATAGGGATGGGGAAGGCGCGGTAGTTTTCGGGGTGGCTCTCGCCGGCGGCGAAGCCTCGCTGCTTCATCTGTTCGACGAAGGCGAGGTGGTGCTCCCGGGCCCGGCCGCGGACGTGTTCGACGAAGTACTCGGGGCCGGAGCCGAAGCCCAGGTTGATGTGGGTCTCCTTGGGAAATATGTAACCGTAACCGTAGCTTGTCTGGAGGGTGAGGAGGAGGGTGACGCGGTCCCTGTATTTGGTGTCGAGCTGCGCGTAGGGGGTCTCCTCCATCATGTCGACGGCGAACTGGCCGTGGACCTCGCCGGTACGGAGACCGCTAAGGCGGGCGATGACGGAGTTGGCGCTATCGGCGCCGATGACGAGGCGGGCATGGAAGTCGCGGCCGTCGGCGGTGGAGAGATGGACAGCCTGGGGTTCTGTGACCATCGTGGTTACAGTTGCGCCCAGGGCGATCTCCGCAACCGCCGAGGCGCGATGGAAGAGGGCGGCGTCGAACTCGATGCGGCGGACGAGGTAGAGGAGGGGATCGCCGGCGGGATCGGCGTACTCCATGCCGGTGCCGTCGGGGCTCTCAAGGTACATCTTGCTGATGTTGTTGACGGAGATGCCGGCGAGGATGTCGCGGAGGTGAGGGAGGCGGGTGAGGGCGCGGGCGGTGATGCCGCCGCCGCAGGGTTTTTCCCGGGGGAAGGACTTGGCTTTATCGAGCAGGAGGACCCGCAGGCCGGCCTGGCCGAGCTTGAGGGCCGCGGTTGCGCCGGCTGGACCCGCACCGACGACGGTTACGTCGAAGAGGATCATCCGCCGACCGCCTCCACGAGGAACTGCTCGAGCTTGCCATCGGGCATGGTGTAGGTGGAGAGGAAGAGGCTCTTGCCTTTGGCGTAGGTGACGGTGTAGCCGCGTGCCGTCATGCCTCCGCGGAGGGACTTCTGAGTCTGGGTGAAGCCGGTGACCGGGCCGAGCGGGGCTAGGCTGGCGGCGAAGTCCGCGAGGGTTTGAGCCGAGAAGTAGAAGCTGCAATCGGAGGTAAGGGCGCTCCGGTCGAGCCTGCCTCGCGCGAGATCGGAGAGCATAGCTTTGGCCCGAGCAGAGGCGGCGGTGTCGGCGGCGCTTCCCGATACGGCGGAGGCGCCGAGGAGCATGGGCTCGATCGCTCGGGCGATGGCGGCGGCGGCGGAGCTGGCCTCCTGATTGGTGAGGACGGCGACGGCGATCCTGTCGTCGGGATAGAGGGTGTTCTGGGCGACGAATCCGCCGACCTCGCCCGAGTGAGAGATCTCACGGTGGCCGTCACGCGTGCGGACGTCGACGGCGAGGCCGTAGTGACTGCCGGAGCCATCCTTGAGCTTGACCTCGGTCTCCATCGCGGCGTAGCTAGCAGGCTTGAGGAGGGTCCCGGCGATGATGCTGATATCCCAGGCGAGCAGATCGGCGATGGGCATGGCGAGGGTGGCGTCGCCGAAGTACCAGCCGGGGGCCTCCAGGATGGCGGGGCGCGGGGGGCCGAGGGCGTTGCGCATATAACCCTGCGGCTCGACGCGGCCGCGGTCGGTATCGAGGTTGAGGACGGCATTGAGCTTGAGCGGATGGAGCACGCGGTCTTCAAGGAAACGCCAGAAGGGCACGCCGCTTACCTTTTGGACGATGAGCGCGGCGAGCACGAAGTTGGTGTTGCTGTACTGCCATTTGGTTCCGGGCTCGAAGTCGAGCGGCTTGCCGGCCCACTCCTGGACGACCGTGAGGGGGTCGACGGGCCTGGTCCAGGCGGGGATGGTGTAGTCCTGCGGGGCGTAGTCCGAGTATCCGCTGGTGTGCGAGAGGAGCATGCGCACGGTGACCTCGGAGGCACGGGTGAGGCCTGGATACCAGCGGGAGACGGGATCGTCGAGAGACATCTTGCCGTCTTCGACGAGGAGGAGGACGCAGGCGGCGGTGAACTGCTTGGAGATGGAGCCGACGGGGTAGTGCATGTCGACGCTGGCGGGAAGTGCGGGTTCCAGCCGGGCTTTGCCGTAGGCGGCGGTGTAGACGATGCGGCCCCCGCGTACGATGCCGAGCTGCGCACTGGGAACGCCGGTTTCGCCGAGAACCTTTTGCGCGGCGGTGTCGATGCTTTGCTTGAGTTCGGGCGGGATCTGGGCGTGGGCTGCCGCGGGAGAACCCAGGGCGAGCGCGGCGGCGAGCGTGATGGCAAGCGCGGTGCGGATTTGGGGCAATCTGTGTACACGCATGGAGTTCAGTATCGCCGGTGCGGGTGGTTTCGTGCAGCTGGCGGCGCAGTCCGGGTCAGGGCATGGGGATGCCGGTGAGGTCCTCGCAGATCTGCCACAACCGCGCCGCGGCCTGCCGGTCACGGGCCTGATCGGCGACTTTGGCTGGACCGACGTCGCCGCCGCGCATTTCGAGAAAGCCCTGCGGGCCGTAGTAGCCACCGCCCTGGGCCTCGGGCGCGGTGGCGGCAAAGAGGGTGGGCAGAGCGCCTTCGGCGGCGGAGTTGAGAAGCAGGCCGATGGCGTGTCTGGCCCAGCCGCGGATGGCCTTCTCGACGGCGTTGAAGTCGCCTACCTGGAAGAGGTTGGTGTTGGCGACGCCGGGATGCGCGGCCACGCTTAGGATGCGGCTGGTCGTGTCGTCTCCCGCCCGGAGGCGGCGCTCGAGCTCGAAGGACAGCATGAGGTCGGCGAGCTTGGATTGGCCGTAGACTTGCAGGGGCGAGTAGCCGCTGCGGTGCTGGAGATCGCTGAAGTTGAGCTTGCCCCGCCGGTGGGCGATGGAGGCGATCATGACGATACGAGGCGGCTCCGGGCTGCTGGAGGCGGCTCGCCGGAGTGCCGGCAGAAGCAGGCCGGTGAGAGCGAAGTGGCCGAGGACGTTGGTGCCGAACTGGAGCTCGAAGCCATCTTTGGTTTCGAGACGGCGGGGTGGGGCCATGACGCCGGCGTTATTGATCAGGAGATCGAGGGGGGCATTGCGGGCGAGTTCACGCTCGGCGAAGTCGCGAACGCTGGCCAACGATGCCAGGTCCAACATGGTCCACTCTGCGCGTGGAGCGCCCACCAGACGGTTTATGCGCTCGACGGCAGCTATTCCCTTTTCGCGATCCCGCGCCGCAACCACGACCTTAGCTCCGTGGCGGGCGAGCTCGAGGGCCGCGGGGAAGCCGATGCCGCTGTTCGCTCCGGTGATGATGGCGCGGCGGCCGGTCTGATCGGGGATGCCGGCGGCCGTCCAGCGGTTGGGCATACGGGTTTCGATGCGGTCGTGCATGGTGGCCCCCCTCCCCTTACCAAAGTGTCAAACTATTCCAACGATTGGACTTAGCCTCGGACTTGAAAGACCTGAAGAAGCGCTCCAGCCGTGACTCGGAACTGATGGTCCATCTTGATGGTACGTGGTTGGTGTGGCTGGTTGCGCCAGTCTTTCTCCTTAGCCGTTGTGGCTCCTTGCGGGATGGGCCTCTACACTAACGTTGGCGGCGGGTCTGCGCGAGGTGGAGTGTCTCAGCAATGCATGTTCCGCTGTTTACGGCGCTGGTGTTTCTGGGATCGATCACGGCGGGGCTGCTTGGCGCTCTGACGGGCCTGGGGGGAGGCGTGGTGCTGACGCCGCTGCTGACGGTCGTCTTCCATGTCGACATCCGCTACGCGATCGGAGCGTCGCTGATCTCCGTGATTGCGACGAGCTCCGGGGCGGCGTCGGCTTATGTGCGGGAGGGCTACTCGAATGTGAGGATCGGCATGTTTCTCGAGGTTGCGACGACGCTGGGAGCGCTGTTCGGGGCCTATCTCGCGACCCGGGTTCCGACGCGGGCGCTGACGGTGATCTTCGGGGCGGTGCTGCTCTACTCGGCGTATCTCTCGTGGCAGCAGAGCCGGAGGTCGGACGCCGCTCCGGAGCTGAGCGAGGCGGCGAGCGGGTGGTCGGACCGGCTGCGGCTGTCGGGGTCTTTCCCTGGCGAGGGCGGTGTGCGCCAGAGTTACAAGGTGGATCGGATTCCGGGTGGGTTTGCGACGATGTTTGGGGCGGGGACGCTTTCGGGGCTGCTGGGGATTGGATCGGGCGCGGTGAAGGTGCTGGCGATGGACCGGATCATGAGGATTCCGTTTAAGGTCTCGACGACCACGTCGAACTTCATGATCGGGGTGACGGCGGCGGCCTCGGCGGGGATCTATCTCCATCGCGGGTATATCGATCCGGGGCTGGCGTTTCCGGTGATGCTGGGCGTGCTTGCGGGATCGTTGCTGGGAGCGCGGTACCTGTTGAGAGCGGAGGTCAAGCTGCTCCGCACCATCTTCACCGTTGTGATCCTGGCGCTGGGGGTCGAGATGATCGTGAGCGGATGGGCGGGGCGGATCGGATGACGAGATCGGAGCAGGAGGGGCCGGAGCGTCGGCAGGGGCTGAGCGATGCGAGCATGGATGCGGTGATGGGGCGGCTGCTGCAGGTGGGTGTGCTGCTGGCGTCGGCGATGGTGCTGGTGGGTGGGGTGTTGTATCTGCGGGCGAAGGGCGCGGGGTTGGCGGATTACGGGAGCTTCCGAAGCGAGCCGGGAAGCCTGCGCCACTGGGCTCAGGTGATGCGGGCGATCGGGCAAGGGGACCCGGCGGCGATCATTCAGGTGGGGGTGTTGCTTCTGATTGCGACACCAGTGGCCCGCGTGCTATTTGCGGCGGTTGCGTTTACGATGCAGCGCGACCGATTGTATGTGGGGATCAGCGTGGCGGTGCTGGCGATTCTGCTGGTGGGCTTGTTCTGGCTAGGGTGAGGGTCGCCGCCGCGGGTTAGAGAGCACCGGAGCGTGTGTAGAAGGCGAATACGCCGGGCCTTCAGCCCTGATATTCCGCTTGCCTGAGGACCTGGGCTCCGCCACAGGCTGGTATGGGGCGGGCCGTTGGCCCTGGCTCAATATGGGGGTGCGAGCTGCTTTTGATCGCGGTCGACGAGGCTCAGTGTGCCCGACCTTTGCACGCCTACGTCTCGGGCTCTAACTGCCTCGCAGCAGCAGGAGAATGGCTCAAGGGAAGCTCTGATGGCTCTAGCTGTTGCCGGGTGCGACCGAGCGGGCGACGGCGGCTTCGATACCGGCGTTGACGCGGGCCTGGGCGAACTCGGCGGTGACGCGAATGCCGTTGAGGATCGCCTTTTCGTTGGAGGAGCCGTGGCCGACGATGCAGACGCCGCGGACGCCGAGCAGCGGAGCTCCGCCGTACTCGGTATAGTCGAGCCGCTTCTTGAAGGATTTGAAGGCGTTCTGGGAGAGCAGGGCCCCGATCTGCGAGGTGACGGTGGAGCGCAGGCTCTCCTTGAGAGAGGAGCTGACCAGCTTGGCGAGGCCTTCGCTGGCCTTCAACGCGACGTTGCCGACGAAGCCATCGCAGACGACGACATCGGCGTGACCGTTGAAGAGGTCGCGGCCTTCGACGTTGCCGATGAAGTGCATGGAAGAGGCGCGCAGGAGGGGAAGTGTCGCCCGGGTCTGGGCGTTGCCTTTGGAGTCTTCTTCGCCGATCGAAAGCAGGCCGACCCGGGGCCTGGGGATGCGGAGCACGTGGCGGGCGTAGAGATCGCCCATCAGGGCAAACTGCAGCAGGTGTTCGGGGTCGGAGTCGACGTTGGCCCCGACGTCCAGAAGGAGGGACGGGTTGCCGTTCATGGTTGGGAGGATGGTGGCGAGGGCGGGGCGGTCCACGCCGGCCAACATGCCGAGAACCATCTTGGCGGTAGCCATGGCGGCGCCGGTGTTGCCGGCGGTGAGGAAGCCCGCGGCTTTGCCTTCGCGAACCAGCTTGAGGCCGACGCGCATGCTGGAGTCGCGCTTGGAGCGCACGGCCTGGGCGGCCTTGTCGTCCATGCTGATCCACTCGGCTGCATGGACGATTTCTATGGGGAGACGATCGCCAGACAGCGCCGCCTCCAGCACTGGACGCAGGCGATCTTCCGGGCCGGTCAGGAGGACGCGGACATCGAGTTGCCGACAGGCGGCGATGGCCCCGTGGATCTCGGATTCGGGAGCCCGGTCAGAACCCATCCCGTCTACAACGATGTCGATCGGCATCTGAGGCGTTCTTTGGGACGATGTTATTGCGTTTAGCTGGCTTCCTTTACCGTAAGAACGGAACGACCTTTGTACTCACCGCATTTGCGGCAGACATGGTGGGGCAGCTTGCGCTCCTGGCAGTTGGGGCAAACGGAGGTTCCGGTGGGCGTGAGGAAGTCGTGGCTGCGGCGCAGGGCAGTCCGTCGTTTGGAGTGACGCCGTTTTGGATTAGGCATTGCTGTTATCCCTTTCGATAGGCCGGGTTGCGGTTTGCGCCTGAACGCACACGCGACCCGGCGAAAGCCTGGTTTTGCAGGAGCCGGTCTGGAAGCTACCGCTCGGATTTTCCGGTCAACTCCTGGGCCAGGCCTGCGAGCGCATTCCACCGCGGGTCGGCCGGGGCCTCGTCGCAGCTGCACTTTGCCTGGTTCAGGTTCTGTCCGCAGTGCTGGCAGAGTCCTTTGCACTCCGGCCCGCAGAGCGTACGCGCGGGCAGGGAGAGGAGCACCTGTTCGCGTACGACGTCCTCAAGCAGGAGCCCGCTCTTGCTATAGTACCCGATCTCGGTCTCTTCTTCGGAAATGGCGCGCTCCTTGCCGTCTCCGTCGACGCTTTCGGGGCGGAAGATCAGGTCGAAGTCGCCGGTCAGCCGCTGGGGGACAGGATCGAGGCAGCGGGCGCACAGCAGTTCGAATTGGCCGTCGTAGCCGGCGCGCAGACGGATATCTTCCACCGTTTCCTTGTGTCCGCGGTTCTCGATAATGAGGTCTGCCTCGCCCCTGACGGAGAGGGGCCCGACCTGCCGAACGTCGAGGGTGTACTCCATGGACTCGGCTGGAATGGACTGATTCAGAGCGAGTGGCTCGTCCTGTAAATCGATGGGTTTGATGAGCATGGCGCTTCCCTTATTTTCTCACGAATCAAGGGGGTGGGCCGGGGGAGGGCTGCCGGGGAAGGCGGGTGAGTCGCGGGTTAGAGAAACATCCGAATTGCAGCGATGCCGAGAGCTCCGGCCTGGAGGCATTGCCGGGCGTGGATCTCCGTGACGATGCCGCCCAGAGCGAGGATGCGGGAAGGCGAGGTCAGGGCGCAGGCTTGGCGGAGTTGATCCAGACCGAGGCCGGGTGCGGCCAGATCTCCGCGCACGCGTTTTTCGAAGACTGGGCCGAAGAGGAGCAAGTCGAAGGGGGCGGAGGCAGCCGAGCGGACCTCGTCGAGCGAGTGACAGGAGAGGCTCACGAGCGGAGCCGGCAGCCCCGCGACGTGGAAGGCCAGACGGACGTTGGCCAGATCGTGGGGGCCGGCTCCGCTGCGCAGGTGCACCCCATGGGCGCGGGCGGCGATGGCGATGTGGGCCGGTCCGTTGACGAGGACCTTTGTGGGCGCGGAGCTGACTGGGGTGGGCGCGGAGCTCCGAACGGCTTCGGCCACGCGGGATGCGAGCTGCTGAAGATCTGCTTCGGGGAGATCCTTTTCGCGCAGCTGGAAGATGTCGACGCCCCCGATCGCGAGATGGCGGGCCTGGGCGACGACGGCATCGCATCGCTCCCGTTCATCTCCCGGAAACAGGCGCCGGTCGGTGATGGCGTACCGCAGCATGGGGGCAGTCTATTCCCCCCGGGATTGCGCTCGGCAGTATCATAGTGACGGATGGGTCACGGACGTGTGCCGTTCGGCACACACAGCAGCCGGATACAGACAGATCACCGTGCCGCAGCAGAGACCGACGCGGCACGCTAACCGGAGTTATTGCAACAAAGAGGAAGAAGCCCACCGCGCATGAGCAGCGTTTACGATTTGATTGTTATCGGCTCCGGTCCCGCAGGCCAGCGCGCCGCGATCTATGGCGCGAAGCTTGGCAAGAAGGTTGCTTTAGTGGAGATGCGCGAGGTAGTTGGGGGAGCCTGCATCAACACGGGCACGATCCCCTCGAAGACGATGCGCGAGGCGGTTCTGCACCTTTCCGGGTACAACTTCAAATCGATCTACGGGATGAACTACCGGGTGAAGGAACGCATCACGATGGCGGACCTTGCCTTTCGCGTTCAGCATGTGATCAAGACCGAGGTCGACGTGACAGAGGCGCAGCTTTCGCGCAACAACATCGAGATGCTGGTGGGGACGGCCAGCATTGAAGATGCGACGCACGTGAAGGTGACGAACTCGCGCGGATCCAGCGTCTACGAGGCGAAGAACATTCTGATCGGGACGGGGACGAAGCCGGCGAGCTCGCCCAAGGTGGCGATCAACGGGACGACGATCATCAACTCGGACCAGGTGCTCGACCTGAAGAACCTGCCGAAGACCCTGATCGTGGTGGGCGGCGGCGTGATCGGGGTGGAGTACACCTGCATGTTCTCGGCGCTGGGGGTGCGGGTGACGCTGATCGAACGGCGGCCGCGGCTGCTGGAGTTTGCCGACCAGGAGATTATCGAGGCGCTCAGTTACCATTTGCGCGACTCGCGGGTGACGATGCGCCTGAACGAAGAGGTGGAGTCGGTCGAAGAGAACCCGGACGGAACGGTGAATGCGAACCTCGAATCGAAGAAACGGGTGCAGGGAGACGCGCTGCTATACGCCGTTGGCCGGCAGGGCAATGTGGACGAGCTAAACCTGGGCGCGGTGGGGATCGAGGCGGACAATCGCGGCCGGATCCCTGTCGACAAGGACTTCCGGACGAAGTGTCCGACGATCTTCGCGGTCGGCGATGTGATCGGATTTCCGTCGCTGGCTTCGGTTTCGATGGAGCAGGGGAGGGTGGCGGCGGCACGGGCGTTCGGAGACGAGACTATTCTGTCGAATCCGAGCTTCTATCCGTACGGTATCTGGACCATTCCGGAGATCAGCTTCCTAGGCAAGACGGAGGAGCAGCTGACCGAGGAGGACGTGCCGTACGAGGTGGGCGTGGCGTACTACCGCGAGATTGCCCGCGGACAGATCCGCGGGGATACGACGGGCCGGCTGAAGCTGATCTTTCATCGCACGAACCATACGCTGCTGGGCGTGCACATCATCGGCGAGGGGGCAAGCGAGCTGGTGCACATTGGACAGGCGGTGATGGCGCTGGGCGGAAAGCTCGATTATTTCGTGGATACGGTGTTCAACTATCCAACGCTGGCGGAATGTTATAAGGTAGCGGCGTTCAACGGGTTGAACCGCGTGAGCAAGTTCGAGTAGAGCTGCAGGGGCATAACCGGGACGAGCGCGAACCGAACCGAGAGGGGTAGAGGCATGGCAGAGTTTAACGCCGCAAAGTCGATCGGAGTGGTGCTTTCCGACCGGATTTTGACAGGTCTCGTGATCGACCACAAGCTTGCGGGCCCGATCCAGGCCTATCCGGAGAACCTGAACGACGAGCACGGCCTGGTCGAGCTCCACACCGACCTGCTGGTGCAGACGATTTGCGAAGAGGTGGTCCGCGCGGCTGAAGGGGCGAAGGACATCGGCGCCGTGGGCGTGGCGCTTCCTGGCCTGATCAAGAACGGCGTGGTCGAAGAGGCTCCGAATTTGCCGCAGCTGAAAGGCGCGCGCATGCAGGAGCTGATCGCGACCCACCTGGGAACTCACGGCATCACGGCTCCGGTGACGATCCTGAACGATGCGGACGGGGTGGCGACGGGGCTGGCGAGCGCGCACGGGAAGCTCGACAGCATGATTCGCGTCTGGACGCTGGGCGTGGGGATAGGCTTTGGCCGATACCCGTACGCACCGGGCGTGTGGGAGGGCGGACATACGGTGGTGACGCTCGACGACAAGGAGCGCTTCTGCGGCTGCGGCGGGCGCGGCCACATGGAGGGCATCATGGGCCATCGCGCCATGCGCCTGCGCTTCCTAGACATGGAGCCGGAGGAGGTGTTTGAGACGGCGAAGGACCGTGACGCTCCGGACCAGCGATGCCTCGAGTTCAAGCGGCTGTGGCATAAGGCGCTGGCGGCAGCGACGACGTCCTCGGTGCACCAGAGCGGACCGGGAAAGTTTTTCCTGACCGGCTTCAACGCGCGATTCGTCGATCTGCCGATGCTGAAGGGGTATCTGCAGGAGATGGTGAAGATGAGCCCGCTGCAGGGGTACTCGGTGGAGATTGTGCCGGACCTGCCGGAGACCCGGGTGATTGGCGCGGCGGTGACGGCGGAGCAGGCGGCGAACCGACCGGTATCGAGCCAAGGGTAGCGGGTACGGCTCGCAGCAGAAGGTCCAGTGGGGTGGATGGGATAGCTGGCGTGGATGCCTCGCGCCGGCGCCGGCTTGTGGGGGGTCTCGAATCGCGAGACGCGGCGCCGGTCTGGTGTGATCGACACAGATGACTCTCGTAACCCCGGAGGTATCGAGACGGCGGGCGTGGGTCTGGGCCGCGGAACTAAGTGGCGCAAGCCGAGTTAGAACAGATCGAGGTACGGGGTATGCGACGCTTCGGGCTCGTGTTTGGGAGAGAGATGGTCCTCGGATCGCTGGTAGGATCCGCTGTTCTGCTGGCGAGCGTGAGCGGGTGCCGCACCAATGAGCGGGGAGGGCTGGTGGCGGTCGACAGCAACGGTCCCGATCCAGCCGACGCGAACATGGCTTCCGTACCCGAATACGGCGATGGGGAGCAGTCTCCGGCCAACGCGTTGTATGTGCCGGGACAGGGATCACAGGGATCGAGGAGGCTTCTGGAGTCGCCGAGCGGACGCGTCTTTGAATCGCCAAGTGGACGCGTTCTGGCGTCGCCGAGCGGCCGCGTTCTGGGGGCGCGCATGAGCAATGTGAGCCAGGAGCGGACGGAGGTGTATGCGCAGAATGGGGCGCCGATCGAGCGCCGGGTTCCGCAGGGGGTACCCGCTCCGGAGCCGGTTCGCGCGAACGAGAGCCAAAGCTATGGCGTACAGAGTGGAGCTCCAAACCAGAGCTATCCCGGCCAGGGCCAACCGGACCAGAGCGGCCCGGTTCAGGGATACCCGGATCGGGGATATTCGGATCAGGGCTACCCGGACCAGGGCGACCCTGCCTGGAGCGATGGCGAACAGGGCGCGTACAACCAGGTGACGGAGGAGGCCGAGGATGCTCCGCCGCCGCTGCCGGTCTACGACCAGCCTCCAGCGCCTGCGCCGAACTATCTGTGGACACCGGGGTATTGGAATTATGGTCCCGGCGGCTACTACTGGGTTCCTGGAGCGTGGGTCGCGGCGCCGTTTGCGGGCGCTCTATGGACGCCGGGGTACTGGGGGGTCTGGCACCGGCATTATGGATTTCACCCCGCGTTCTGGGGACGGCACGTCGGCTTCTACGGGGGCGTGGCTTATGGCTGCGGCTACTACGGGTCTGGATACCACGGCGGATACTGGCGCGGAAACGACTTCTTCTACAACGAGGCCGTGAACCGGGTCAACGTCAACAACGTCCGCAATGTGTACAACCGGACGGTGGTGGTGAACAACACAGTGATCAACAACACCTTCGGGAATACTCGCAACGTGGCGATCAACCGGGTGAGTTACAACGGTCCGGGCGGGATCCAGGCGCGACCTGTCGCGGCGGAGATTGTGGCGTTCCACAGCCCGCGGCTTGCTCCGATGACGGCGCAGCAGCAGATCAGGGAGGCAGCGGCGGCGAACCGGCAGCAGTTTTTCAACCAGAACCACGGTCGTCCCCTGATTGCGGCGGCGCCGCGACCTTTGGCTGCGGACCGGGTGGTTGCGCCGGTGCAAGGGCGGGGCGGGTTTGATGCGCGACCGACGGGCCAGATGCTGCCGGCCCAACTGCCGGGAGGTGCACGGCAAGGGCAGGCGGAGCTTCGACCGGGGCAGGCAGGAGTGCCCAGTCAGACGCGACCTGGGATGGAACAGGGGCGGAGGATGGAACAGGGGCGGGGGATGGAGCAGGGGCGCGTGCCGCAGATCGGAAGCCAGGGGGGCAGCATGCCCTCGAGATAATGTGATGAGGTATCCTGCCGGGTTCTTGATTGTCCTTTTGTGATCGCCGCTCACCTGAGAAGCGACATAGTCGAGACGGTGAAAGTCGCCTTAGATCGGCTCACACACTGCTCGATCAACGCCGTTCTAGTTAATTTCCTTGAGCCCGACATCGGGGACTCGGTATGCACAGCGGCAAAGGCAAGCTGCTTACGCTGCGTCAGGACTAAGACTTCGTTCATCGCACGACCTGGCGTTAGGACCAGTTTGTAGCCGGCCTTCGATGACATCGATGTGATATCTCAGCTTCTTAGATAACCGATGTGGACAAGGTCAGCAAGAGAGAGTCCCATCGTTTCGCGGATCTTGGAAACATGATCGTAGGCGCGGACATTGAGAAGCGCACAGAGTTCGGTGTAGTCCTTCTCTACTTCTTTGCCCTGGCTTGCAAAGAATCAAAGGTACAGATAAACAAAGATTCCCTTTGCAGTGGGCCTGACGAGTTTGCGGTACATGTTGAAGTTTTCTGACAAAACAAAACACTCATTGAGGTTCTCTAGTAACCAGTCCTCTAACTCGACCTCGAATGTGTCGATCTTATCCGTATTGTTCAGATTGCTTGAGCCAAGCCGCGTGAAGCTGCGAAAGACATGCACGGTCTTGTTCATGTAGCGCTTCCTTACCGACGAGTAAATTACCTGTTCCTAGGTGATCGTTGTGTCAGCCATCCGCTTGCCCCAACTGTTCAACGCCTCATAGTTCTCACCAGAATCGCATTGGCCAAGCACTCTTAGCAGGCTGTAGCCAGAGAATCGAATGGGATTGGTTATTACCCCGGTTCTAAGCTTCATCTCCCTTAGCAACTTCATGAAGCCCATGTATTTGTCGCGGTCTGCAGTGGAGGGTAGACCGAGAACGTCTGAGGAACGGAACTCCGCCGACACCTTTATCTTTTTACCGTCTCTACTGACCCATTGTTCGATACGGCGGCTTGACGCCAGTTGCTTGCCACGTCTCTCATGAGCACCGAAATCCGATCTGAAGAAGGTTCTTCTTAAATCGAATTAGATCAACATCATCAGGTTGGGTGAGCAACGTTGGTTGAGTCATAACCGCTCGTGTGCCATGAAGGACTCCTCAGAACTGTTTGGTGTCTGTAATCTTGCTTTAGAGGACAAAGCTGTAAAGCAGGCTAAAACCTATGACAACGACCAAATGCCTAAGATATCGGGAGTTAGGTGGCAAAATTTTCGAGCCCACTGCGGGAAAGTTTCCAGCCCGCTGCGGAGCTCCTGCCAGTGCGCTGCGGAGCTTGCTTCCTGCCGTCTGCGGACTGGATTCCAGCGAACTGCGGGATTTGTTCCACCCAGGTGCGGGCGTCGTTCCAACCCGCTGCGGAGCGAAACTTTTGGTTGCTGGGAGAGTCATGAAATGGCCCCAGACGCGAGCCGAAACACACAAATACAGGGTTTCAAGCCGCAGCTGTGATGGCGAGGGCTGTAGACCGAGCAATTCCGCAGTTGGGTGGAGATCTCGAGCTGAGGTGTAGCAATCGCCCGCATGGATCTTGGATCAGCCTGCTCGCCTCCATAAGGATTGTCGCTTTGTCGTTTGCTGTGACCTTCAGGTTGAGCTGGAGTGTTCGCTCCCCGGCTCTTCAGCCGCCGGCCATCAACAATGGTTTCGGAGGTTCTCCCCGAAAAACCCAGCTGCCGTCCCACAACGACTGACGCTTCTGTTGTAGCCGCGTCCATCTTCGGCCGCGGCGGCAACACTTCCAGCCCACTGGCGAAATCGAGTTTGACAGCTGGCCGAACCTCAGGCATAAGAGTGAACCTCGCTGGTGGAATGGGCGCGAAGCAAGACGTCGCGGACCTCTTGAGCAAAAAGTTCCGCGTTGTCTATGGCGGCGGCTGGGTTGTTGACTTCCCTTTCCGTCAACTCATAGATGGTACCGCCCAAGCGAAACGGAGCTTTATAGGCGGATCGCTCTACGATGGCGGTCCGCAGCATAGGGATGATGGCGTTGTCGCGCATTTGAACTGCAAATATCTCTCATGCCCTTGTCCATGACGGGCGGGCGGTCTGTGCCAGTGCGGATCTCCTCCCGTGCGCCAGATGCCTTGCCTAAGGCGAGAGAGGTGCGAAGCGAGTGGGATCGAAGCCGAGATAATAGCCCGCGACCGCACGGCTGTAGTCGTCGATCAAGATCGTTAGCCACGGCCTCGCGGTCGAGCCATCCTCCCCCAGCAGCAATAGGTCGAGCTGAGCATGATCGACTTGCCAGATCGCGTTCGGCTTCGCCGCCTCGCGACGGTGAACCAACTCGCAACTTTTGCTGTATGCTTTGCTCGCTTTGTGCGCGAGTGTTGGAAGGCCCAGGGGCAGCTTGCGGACGATCCGATGGACCACCGGATAACTTGGGATCGGCTCTCCGACGGAAGAGGCGAAGAGTTTGACTGCCGGTAAATCGACGCGACCACAAGCGGCGGCCGCTCGAGCGCCAGCCCTTCGATGGCCTTGATCACGCGTGACGAAACGATCCACCTTCCGCCGTCATCGGTCCGCCCCTTGCGTGCCAGTGCCGCTATCCCAAACCTGCGGTAGCGCTCGAACCTCGCTGTGCTGTGCGGAAAAGGAAGCCCGGATTCGTCCGCAACAGACCGGAACGTGCGCTCGACTTTGAGGTGCGGCGCGAGTAAACGATAGCGCCCAAGCGCCAGTTCTCGTGCTTCCGCAGGCAGTGCCGCGAAGTCACTCACGCTGAAGCATACGCCTCATATAATGCGAGAGAACTTACGCCCAACGCCTTCCGGCTACCCGAAACTGCTTTACTGGTTCATAGGCGGGACATCCTGGCCCGGCACGCGTCCACCTCAACTTCAATCATCGTTTCAAAAGGAATGTGACATGCCACCAAGAAATGCCCGCTGGGTGCTCCTTACCCTGCTTTTCGCCGTCTTTCCCGCACTGGCACAAAGGCCCACAGAAACCTTCCAAGGTCACCAAGTAGCTGCGAATCAGGTGCTGGTGAAGTTTGGGTCGGCCCATTCACCCAATCGGGCTCAGGCAGAATGGGCGGAAGACACCGATCGCTCCGAGACTATCAACCTTGAAGGTGTCGTGAGGATCCATTCACGAAACAAAAGTGCTGCCTCCCTTGTGAGTGACCTTATGCGGCGTTCGGACGTAGTCTTTGCAGAGCCGGACTATGTCGTCCATGCCATCAGCGCTCCGAATGATCCGGGGTATGGTCAACTATGGGCTATGAAGAATACCGGCCAAGCAATCCTTGGATACCAAGGAACGGGTGGCGCGGATATTGGTGCCGAAGCAGCATGGAACGTGACGACAGGAACTAGCAATGTTGTTGTGGGTGTAGTAGATACGGGAATCGACTACAACCACCCCGACCTAGCCAGTAACGTGTGGAGTAATCCCGGCGGCATTGGCGGCTGCGCGGCGGGCACGCATGGATTCAACGCAATCACCAAGGGCTGCGATCCGATGGATGATAGCTATCACGGAACCCATGTTTCCGGGACGATTGGTGCGGTAGGCAATAACAGCGCAGGCGTGGTTGGCATCAACTGGACGACGTCGATCATGGCGCTGAAATTTCTAGATGGGTTAGGAAGCGGCACGACCTCCGACGCGATTGCCGCAATCGAGTTTGCAATCCAGGCGAAACTCGCAGGAGTAAACGTGAGAGTTCTTTCGAACAGCTGGGGAGGAGGAGGCTCCTCACAAGCATTGCTGGACGAGATCAATAAAGCCAATGGTTATGACATCTTGTTCGTAGCAGCGGCCGGCAACGGCAGTGCAAACAATGATTACGTCCCGACGTATCCAGCCAGCTATAACGCCCCCAACCTTATTTCGGTGGCTGCGACAGACAACGGAGATCACCTAGCTTCGTTTTCGAATTATGGTGCTAACTCGGTCCATCTAGGAGCCCCCGGCGTGTCGATCCTATCGACCAAACCCGGAAACTCCTACGCTTATCTGAGCGGAACCTCCATGGCGGCACCCCAAGTTGCTGGTGCCGCAGCCCTTATTCTTTCGACATCAGCAATGACTACCGCACAGCTCAAGAGCACTATCCTGAGCAGCGTGGATCCAATATCCGGTCTTGCAGGACGCACGATTACCGGGGGCAGACTTAATGTCTGCAAAGCCATTCCAGGTTGCGGGCTGACACCCACACTACCACCTGCGACGACTTGGACGAAAGTTGCGGTTGAAGGGGATACAGTCTTTCTCCCGAAGGGCACAACGTATCAATTTGGTGTCGATACTCGCTTCCTTGCTCCCGTAACAACAACGGCCGATCTTCAGGCTTACGTGTATTACACCAACTTCGGTGGCGATCCCGCACCCGGAGTTCTGAAGGAGTTGGATGTTACCGGAGATGGTACGGGCGTTATTGTCAACGGTGTCCCATTCAAATCACCTGCGACGACTTGGACAAAAGTTGCGGTCGAAGGGGATACCGTTTTTCTCCCGAAGGGCACAACGTATCAATTTGGTGTCGATACTCGCTTCCTTGCTCCCGTAACAACAACGGCAGACCTTCAGGTTTACGTGTACTACACCAACTTCGGTGGCGATCCCGCACCCGGAGTTCTGAAGGAGTTGGACGTTACCGGAGATGGCACGGGTATTATTGTTGATGGTGTCCCATTTAAATAACCGGATCTGCCTGGAGCAGAATTCAACGAACAGAAGGCCTGCAGGTAAATACATGCCGTCCTTCTTAGATTGGCTGGATGGATCGGTTGTGAATTGTGAGTAGTCGCCATTCGCCGCAAAGTTGTCGAGCGGATCCGTCTGCCGCTGTGACAGTACTTGTGCTTCAACTCGTCGCGCTTGTCGATAGAGGTGTTGCCGCTAAGGCCGTTGACGCGGACGTGTGTGGCATCTGCAACGGCGTATCGTCGGGCGGGGGATAACCGAACCGCGGATATCGCCCGTTTCCACGGCTGCTGACGCTAAGGACACTCCGACGCCGGCAAACGGACTCTTAGAAGGGGTAAACCAACATTGCTGTCACCAGGGGCAGTCTGCTGGTCGTAGCTGAGCAAGAGTTGCGTTCCAACTGATTTGGGACCGAAGTGAGGCGGGTCGATGGGCAGCCGTAAAGCCAAGTCCAGCCCGAAGCTGCCATAGGATTGACATGGCCGTAGATCAGCGGTGTGAGGTCCCTGAGATCGTGGACATTCAAGCGATGCTGCCAAGCTGGTTCAGCGAGCACCTGCTGAATCATGAGCGTGTTGACGTAAACGAGCGAGAGCTGGACTAGATGTAGGGACAACATGCTGATCTCCTGGTCGTCGGCACGGTTGGAGGCCATCTCCCCGCCTTTGCCGAAGATGAAGTCATTCGCGCTGTTCCAGCTCTCGATGACGTTCAGCCCCTCATTGGTCTCGCGCCGCAGCTCATCGAATGGAGATACCGGCACAAGAAGATGGTTTTAACGGCCTTGCCCAGCTCGGCGAGCGCGGTAAACCGGGTGCTGAACGTTGGTTTGATTGAAGCGGCGGAGGATGTCTTCGGTGTCCGCCGTTCCGATTCGCAGGCTGTGGTGTACTTCACCATCTGGTCGTATTGCTGGGCGATCAGCTCCCAGTCGATGGTTCTAGACAGAACAGGCGCAAGCGCCGGGTACGACACGGAGTTGTCCGGGCGGAAGAGCCGCTGCGAGTGGATGGCTTTTAGGCGCGGCAGCAAATCGAAGCCGAGCAGCTTGCAGAAGGCGAAGGCGACTTCACTCTGCCCATGGCTGTCGGTGTACTGACGTTCCACGCTCGCGTCGGTGCAGTGGCGCAGTACGCCTTCCACCATGGCCGCAACTTCCGATGAGGAGCATCGCTTCAGCTGCGAGTAGATGCAGGCTGATTTGCGATCCACATGCCAATAGATCATCACGCCGCGGCCGCCATAGCGGGCGTGCCATTCGGTCATCAGGTTCTGGTCCCAGGCGCCGAACTTCTTCGAGTCCGAAGCGCAGGCCGTCGTGCCCTCGCCCAGATCACGGACGAACGCTCGCGTAGTGTGGCGTTCACCACCTCGCGGATGGCTGCTCGCAGCCGGTGCTTGGTGACGTAGCGGCGGCGGACGTAGAGGAGGTCTTTGTAGTTAGTTCGTTGCTGACCGGCGCTCATGCGCTTGATGCCGGCGTTCGATCTCAGCCCGTAGAGCGTCAGCAGCAATCGCTTCTGGATCACATCCCGATCCATGCTTTCCCATGCTGTGGCGCTTCGGAACACGTCCGTGAACCCGACCGCAGGTCCGCTTCCTTGAAGACATCGAGCAGACTGGTCATTGGCCATCGTTCCAGCAGCCGGGCTTTGAGGGCGAGCCGATTCCAGGTTCCGGCTGTACCGGCAAGGGCGACAGCGAAATCCGGCTACCGTCCTTGTTAAGAATGCGTACGCTTTCGTTGGCTGGTAGACCGTCGTGGAAGCCAGCAAGGGCTTCGTGCATCTCCCGTTTCACCTCGTCCAAGAAGTTGTCTGCGTTCGAGGGCAGCTTCAGAGCGGCGTAGTAGGTGGAACGCTCGCGCTCGAAATCGCTTGGCAGGTCTTCCTCGGGATTGCGATAGCGGTTGGCCCCTTGACCCATATCTCTTTTGAACGCAAGCGTTCCCGAAGCGCGAACAGGACGCATACCTCATAGGCGAGACGGTTGACTCGGTCGCCGCTCTCGCTTTGCTCTAGGACAGTGTCCAGCCACGGACCCCGCACGATCCCGGTGACAGGAACGCGCTCTTCGGACGGATAGACCTGCAGGCGACTGCTGGCATACTTCTTCACGATGGCGAGCGCATCAAGAACCGGCCGGTGGAGGTCCTTGCCGGAGCGAAACTCTAGGCTGCCGAGCAGCCGGATGAGCATGGCCAGCAGCAGGATCCCAACACTGGGCAGTATGGTGCCGAGGGACCGGTGGCCCTCGATCGAGCGCAGCTTGGAGTCGGGGCACGCATGGTCACCTTTCGGGGGCAGAACTTTCAGATCAACAAACCTGCGAACTGGCAGACCGAAACGGGGTCGGATGGAGGCGCCGCTCTTGCTCCTGTTGGAGGATCGGGAACGTTCGGAATGGTCTATGGGCGGTGATTGGAACAGCCCAGGCGGACGGTCAAGGATGAGGATTCTCCGGCGAATGCAACCCAGCAATTGGCACAGCAAAATCAGCCAGCAGAATGGAGGTCTGTGGCAGATCAGCCAGGTCCAGACGTTGAACCAGAACGGGCAGCTAGCAGATACCCTGGAACTACGCGGCCGTTCACCTCTGGTGCTCAACGGAACGACTGTTCCGAACATGACTGGCTCATCGCCATGCCGAGCGGCGATGGGGACCTTCACTACATCGTGTTCGTTGCACCGGAACGGGACTTCCCACAGCTCCGGCCAACGTTTGTGGCCATGATGAACAGCTTCAGGCCCCAGTAGCAGCCCCGACGGCAAGATTAGTCATAAGCTGCTGCGCCGGTTGCTTTTGACAGGATAGGCGGTAGCAATTTACAGTGCGGCTTCACGAGTCAGCTCCGTCGCCACGAACGCCTGGTCCGGAGACACTTTCCGCTGGACGCGACTTCCATTAGCGGTGCATGATGGCCGCCTACCCTCAGGTGATCCCAAATGCGCCACATCCGCCTGCTCGCTTCTACCCCTCCTCCTTGCCGCTCGCGCCCGCGCAGATACCCTCTAAACCTTCAACCTGAATGCCACCATCGGGTATCGGAACTTTCAGATGCCAAAACTCACACCCGGCTTGATCCTCGACAAACGGGGGTGGGCCAGAACAGACCACCAGACGTTCCAGGTCGAAGTAGCACGCTCATCCGGCGAACATCTCGCAATATACCCTGCCCATGAATTCCTTTCATGTCTCATGCGCAGCACTCGCTTTGAATGAGAACTTCTTTGATCCAGCACACTGTCAAGCCACGCTAAAATCATCGGCTTGGCTGTGCTGGCACCTAGGTGTCCGGTCTGATGTTGGACCAAAACGTCCATGGAGCTCCTTGCTCTCGATGCCGTCTGAAATGATCGTAGGGCGCCTGAGTAGTGGCTACCTTGTCGATGCCTCCAGCGATGATCAATTCTGAACCTCGCGCCCTTCGTTTGTTAGTTTCACATGATCGAGTGCCATCGGTTCGTAATGCGCCGGATGTATCAATACTGCGGCAATAACGCGTGCGGGTGCGTATTCCTCAAAGTGGGCAAGAGCGCCCCGGTTCCGGAGAAACCAAGCAAGACGAGCTTAGAGGAGGACAGTTCCGGATACCCCGCTTTGCTGAGCAAAGTGATCTATGGCGGTGAAAAGAGCCCGGCCTACGCCGTGCGTCGGATCCATGTCCATTTCTTCTGGGCCGCCTGAGCGTTCTTGCTGTTGCATTGATGAGCTGAAAGGAGACCTAAACTGTGCCGCTTCGCTAATGCGACCACGTCAGAATCAAAATAAAATGAAGCAATCTGAGGACCTCTATCGTAAATGACCCACAGCTCCGGCGGCCACGCTCGTCCCTCTGTTCAAGGAAGAGGGAGCAGGGAGTGAAAGCCGTCTATCCTGTGACACCCGATGGGCGGTACTTCCTCGTGAAGCGCCGGTTTATGACGCTGTACAAACCCCTCGATCCCTAATGAAGTGAGACAAGACCTTGTGAACGATCTCATGCAAGCTCGCCGGGAGAAGGGCGTCGCAATTCGCACAGGTGATGCCGCTTTAGGGGAGACAGCGAGACAAGCTGTGGACCAGGTAAAGCATCAGCTAAGGGAGAGGGGGCAGGTCTGGTGGACGGACGGCGCACCAGATTGGAATCGGCACAAAGTGGAGGGGACGCCCTAGCGGCGTGGTCTATCCGATTAGACGTTTAAGGGTCATCTACACCAAACGTCAAAAGGACGCAATGCCGTGGGGAGCGCCCTAGGTTGTAGTCGAACAGCGTGCGGATGACGGCGAGGTTTTGCTTCACCGCGGACTTGGCCGTGCCGTCAGCTAGGAGCTTCTTTATAGATGGCGACCAGAACCGGGCTGACCAAGCGCTTCTGCGGCGATAACCTCTGCCGATGGAGCGGATCAGGTGACCGTCCGATGTGAACTTGCGCGAGCGAAACAGCTGCTTTAGGCGAGCGGCCGCCGGTAGATGTCGGCCACGGGTTCAGGCACTGCGACTATCTGAGCCATAACGTATCTGATAACGTCCCGTATCGTATATCGGTAGAGCAGGTTTATTGTTGTGCAAGGGACTCTTGGATCATCCAAGGGATATTAAAACGGCACACCCTTATGGTGTTTTTGTTGGTACTGATTGGCATCTGGCCTGCCCGATCTTTTGTACCAGTGACGAGTTAGTGTAGCGCGGCGAGTTTTGCAGATATCTCGCCGCCGTCGAGGGTGTGGGGAAGTGGGAAGCGCACTTTGCTTTCCACTTCTCCATACC